>Ga0302284_1001472_pt1 | contig 10586 bp, 5 predicted proteins | sample III_Fen_E2_1_FD_198760 | JGI IMG/M metagenome (GOLD analysis project Ga0302284, IMG submission 198760) | Peat permafrost microbial communities from Stordalen Mire near Abisko, Sweden - III_Fen_E2_1 | ecosystem: Environmental > Terrestrial > Soil > Wetlands > Permafrost | place: Sweden: Abisko...
ACTGGCGGTCGCTACGGGCGGAGTCAATGGTTGCGCATTGATGGTCAAAGCTGTTGCTGCCGAAGTACAACCATCGCTATTTTTCACCGTCACATTATAACTACCGGTGGCCAAACCACTAAAGGTAGTCCCAGGTTGGTAATTAGTTCCATCAACAGAATAAGTATAACCTGCACCAACAGGAGCTGTAACAGTAATCGTTCCGGTAGCTAAAGCACAAGTCGGTTGAGTGGTGACACTGGCGGTCGCTACGGGCGGAGTCAATGGTTGCGCGTTGATGGTCAAAGCTGTTGCTGCCGATATACAACCATCGCTATTCTTTACCGTCACATTATAACTACCGGTGCCCAAACCACTAAAGGTCGTCCCAGATTGGTAATTAGTTCCATCAACAGAATAAGTATAACCTGCACCGACAGGAGCTGTAATGGTTATCGTGCCGGTGGCTAAAGCACAAGTTGGTTGAGTGGTTACGCTGGCGGTTGGAACTGCTACGGCAGGATTTACAACTACCTGACATGTTCTAACACGCGAACTGCAACCATCAGAAGTCACACCAGTTATGGTATAAGTGATAGTAATCGGAGTTGTTCCTGTATTCGTCTTTATTTCAGAAACATTTCCTGTTCCGCTGGTTCCATCGTCAGCTGTCCAACTAAAAGTAGTACCGGATAATGAAGATGTAAAATCCATTGCTGCTTTTTCTCCACTACAAATTGTTTGCGTGTCGGCAGTGGAGGTAATTACGGGAATAGGATTGACCGTGACAATAATCAACTGACTACCTGAGCTACACCCCGTTGTTGAATTAGCTAGCACAGTGTATGTCACCGTAATGGGTGCAGAGCTTGTGTTTGTCAGTATTTCATCAATATTGCCTGTGCCGCTTTCACCAAGTGAATTCGACCACGAGATAGTAGCATTCGCAGGAGCAGGTGTGAACGTTGCCGTAAATTTAGTGCCGGAACAGATGGCGGCCGGAGCGGAAGTTAAAAACGTAGGTGGTTCAACATCAATAAATCCTGTACCTGCATTTCCACACACATCCGTTATTTTATAGGCATGTACTCCATAATCTGTAATAGTAAATATGTTTGAAGTTTGGGGTGCATAGTAATCTCCCTGTCCTACCGTTTTTTCAATAGAATAAGTAGAGATATTAGGCGATGAGGCAGTTTTATTTAAAGTCACCTGTAAACTTCCTGAACTACATTGAGCAAAACCCGATGAAGTTACACTTGGGTAAGAACTTAAAACTGGAATTACTACAGAATCTTTCTTCAAAAAAATATTATTTGTTCCATATGTATTCGGATTTACAAAAACTTCATTTGTATATTTTGCAGTATAATAATAAACAATATAGGTTGCTCCGGCCGTAACATTTGGTTGTGTCCATGTTGCGGTTGTACCGTTAGCAATAACTTGATTTGGTGATTTACGAAGATCGGTAGCTATATTCTGACAAGTTGAACTTGCACTCAGCGTAAATGTCTGAGAACCGGCACATCCACCCGTTGTGATAGCCGGAAAATTATAACTTGTTAAATTACTATTGGGCACAACCAAACTATAAATAGAATCGTTACATCCATCTTTAAACTCAACACTGTAGGTACCCGGCACAAGATTATGCACATATATCATACCATTGGTGAATGGCTGAAAAGTAACAGGATAAGTTGCTGTAATATCTTGATTGTATAGAGTAGAATGATACGTTGTAGGTCCACTTAAAAAAGTAGCCGTAACGGGATATTGCCAGCCGTTACCAAAAGTCCATGAATAACCGGTAAGGCCGTCAATATCAGATCCGCATCCCGGCCATTTACCGATATCCTTGGTAAAAGATATTGTTCGAGTGGTTGTTATTGGCCTATGCGATGGACATGCATCGGCAATGGTAATATTATAAGTAACACCCGATCTTACATTAAAGGTAGTTGCTCTTATATTAGGGTCGGTAATGGTTTGCGTTATAGAAGATCCGCCACTTTGAGGGGTAATGGTAACCGTAACCGGAGATGTCAAAGAAGCATTTAATTCCCATCCGTTTAAAACGGTAACTGTCATAGTAGGAGTGCAACTTTGAAGTGAAGTAGTTATTTGATAATCTCCTAAAGTATTTATAGCTGTATGTACGGAGGCACTGTTAACATCGGTATTACATATATCGGTGTATTTAAAAGCATATTTCCCATTCATCCAAGGTGATGGGGTTGGCAATGTCCACTTGAAAGCTGCCTGTCCATTGGACGGAGTAGCAACTAACTGACTACCGGTAAACGTAATAGTGTAAGGAGTTTGGCTAAGGTCACCATTTGGATAGGCATAATAGGTGTGGGGATAATAAGCCCCTATTTGCGGTTGTACATAATAATCTGTAGTACTGCAATCAGCCGAAGAATAGGCCCATACACTAATGTCGTCGTTATGTTTAGGTCCGGCAGCTAATACTACGTCTCTTGCCTGCACCAAGCCACAAGCATCGGTTACAGACATGCGGTAACTACCTGGTGCCAGGTTTTGAAACGTGTATGAAAGTGTAGTTATACCGGTTGCAGGTGCCTGACTCGTTGGTCCACTCACTATCTGGTAAGTGTATGGCGAAGTTCCCTGTGCAGATGGCAAACTCAATTTTATTGAACCCGTATTGCTGCCACCGCACACTTCGGTGGTTGCGGTAGCCGTTGGATTCATATTTATATAATTAGAACCCACCACTATATTATTCACCGTAATGGTAGCTCCCGCATTGTCAGTCACCGTAGCACTGTAAGTGCCAACAGGTAATGCAGAAAATACATTGGATGCTTGTCCCGACATTATTACAGTGCCGGATAAAGAATACAGATAAGGTTGCGTACCTCCTGATGCATTCACAGTAATAACTCCGGTGGCCGGGCACTGACTGGGAGTTACTGTTGCAGTTGCAGTAAGTGCTGCATTGGCTGACATAGTACAACAAATGAAACAGAAAAGGATTAGTAAAGAGTTCTTCATATCGTTATGGTTGATCAGCTGGTTGGTTAATTGACTAATTGGTTCATCTGTTAGTGTGATGTTATTTCGGTTTCAATCATTCTATGTATCCCTAAGGGTACGGAATTGATTGCTTGCTTCTCTCTGTGTCTTTGTGGTTATATCTTGTCACCACAGAGACACAGAGGGCGCGGAGATTATCCTTCTTAAATAAATTCTATCCGCCTCCGCGGGTTGTTGAATTGTTTATTATTGGTCTGCATTTCTGCTAAGGGTTCGGTTTATTATATAAATAATGATTATAAGCCGCCCTCCAGCCCTAAGTAATACTGCTATAATTCATGCCCTAATTGTGAAAACAAAATTAAATAAAAACAATACACCTTTTACAATCAACCACTTACAGTAAATTATTAATTAACTAAACGATAAAAAAAAGACTACATAAAAGTTGAAAAGAATCTAAATAAATATGTATAAATATTTAATAATTAATTCATTTTAGAAATACTTATTATAATGAATTCATTACAATAACATGATAAATAGGGTAGAATAGGAATAAAGAAGTTAGTTGAATTACTACATAAAAATAATATCGTGGCACAATTTTGTAATATTAATTACTACATAAAAACTTTAAGTCAAATCTAAATTATTTTTAATAATTAACTATTTAGAGTTAAAATCATACCCTAATCTTTAAAATAAATAGCTTGAAAGGACTAAAAAACAGACTCCACTCCACCCGCTCCCATCGAATTCAGAGAAATTGACTTTTATTAAAAACCCTATAAATACTCCCCAGTTTAATATGCCTAACTACAGCCTCACCTGTCCTGTTTTTTAATCACCTCTGAGGCACAAAGAGCACGGAGTTTATTCTTCTTTTATAAATCCTATCCGCCGTCGCGGGTAATTGAATTGTTTATTACCTGTCTGCATTTCTGCAAGGGTTTGGTTTATCAGTTCCAGTTGCATGCGAGTGTCTTCATTGATATCGCTCTGGTCTGCGAATATTTCTTCTACATATTGTCGAAGTTCTTCTATCTTGTCTTTCGGATGATTTGATCCTAACTAAGGAACAGCCACAAAAGCACGCATAACAGCTATATTCAACTCAATAGCTACATCACTGTTTAATAAGCCTGATAACATTGCCACCCCTTGTTCAGTAAACACATAAGGTAAATATCACCTTCCTCCACGTTTTTAGGTTTCATTTTGCAACCTCAAACTTTGCCATTCATCAATAGTGAGGGGAAACATAAAATCCAATGAAAAACGCTTAAAATTAAGTTTCACAGATAAATTCAGATTTTTGGTTTCCACACCATACATTTCTGATAAATCTCTATCCAGCATCACTTTCGTACCTCGTATAGTGAATATCTTGCTTTGTATCGCTTGTAATTCCATATTTATCTTTATTTTTATCACGGATAGCACGGAGTGGATTTTTTCAAAGGGGCGTTCCTCTTTACTCCTTTTCATCAAGAGGAACTCCCCTTTTTTCTACTAAATTTTTTCGAATTTCAAAGTCGACACTTTCTCCCTCAAATCAACACCGGGGCGAAAAGTAACTTTCCTTTTGCTAATAAGTGAAGAATGAAATTTACTTTCAGTTTCTGCTCCGGTGCTGGAGAGAGTGATTTGAAATGCACCGAAATCGCCAAACCTTACAATTCTACCTTCGGACAAATGTTTCGAAAGCATTTTAGTAAGATCGTTGAGTACGGCAAGAACATCGGTGTCGCTCATTGTTGTTAAACCTTTTGCAATTTCCCTACTTAGCCTTTTAAGCGTTACTTCACCCGAGGCTTTTGCCTGAGCATAAAATTTTCTAGGGGTTTCTGGCTTCAAGGGGTTTCCCCTCTCTACCACTACATAGGTTACTGCCATAATAATTATATTTAAGTGTTTGCGTTTTATCTTACTCTACTTTATCCACATGCGTCAACTAACGAAAGCTGTAGGGTTATTTCTTTGGATTCTGTGTGTCTCTGTGGTTTTAATTTTTCACCACAGAGGCCCGGAGATTACTCTAATTCACCACGAGTGCCACATTTGTAATAGCGCTGGTACAACCATCTTTACTGCCTGTCACTTTCAATGTATATGACCCCGCAGGAATAGGAGAACTAAACAGTGTGATATTATCTGTGCCTGAACCTGAGCTGACAATACTACTATCTACATTGTTAATCAGTTGCCAGTTGATGGTAGTACCGGTAAGTACCGAGCTAAGTGTAAAGTGTGGTGTCTCGTAGAAGCAAACTACTGCCGAGCTCGGAACAACGAGTACGCGTGGCTCAGGATTAACCGTAACAGAAGCAGTTGTATTATCCGCACAACCTCCGGCAGTTACCGAGGCATTCAAGGTAATTATTAAGGGAGAGGTTCCCTTGTTGAAAAGAGCACCCGTATTGAATGTAGTCCCCGTTCCCGTTAGTCCCAGGAGGTTAGAAGTCCAATTTACCGTTCCTCCATTATCACCTGATACAGATACTGTAGCCTGACTGCCCGAACAGATTGTTTGTGTAGCAGGAGTTACAGATAAACTTGGAGCAGTGATAACCTGCACATTGGTTGTTGCTACTGCACTACATCCATATTGATTGGTATAGGTGTAAGTAATTGTGTGAGTCCCCACTCCCGCAACTGCAGATGAGAAAAGTCCGGCAATATTTACCCCGGTTCCACTAAATATTCCCCCAACAGGTGTTCCGGTTAATTGAACAGGAGTCGAATTCGCACAAAATGGGCCACTGGAGTTAATAGTAGCAGTAGGGGTTAGTGGCTGTGCATATACGGTGGCATTCGAAGAAGTAGCCGAAGTACAAGCCCCCAAAGTTGCCACTACCTGATAAATACCTGCCGGAGCATTTATAGTGTTGCCCGAAATTGTAACTCCTGCTGAAGGAGTTACTGTATATGTAAAAGAAGCATCGTAATTATCAATGGTAAAACTACCGGTTGAAACAGAGCAGGTCGGTTGGGTAACAGCACCTAATAAAGGTTGTGCCGGAGTTGCCGGTTGAGCATTCACCGTTACACTCGCCGAAGCTACAGAAGTACAAGCACCCAAAGTTGCTGTTACAGTATACGTTCCTGCCGGAGCAGTTACGGTTCCTGCTGTGTTGACAACTCCTGCAGATGGCGTAAATGTATAAGTATTTGCCGCATCGTAATTGACAATACTAAAACTACCGGTTGATACAGCACATGTCGGTTGAATTACCGCTCTAAATAAAGGTTGAGCTGGAGTGAGCGGTTGTGCATTTACGGTCAATGGCAAAGCAGCCGAGATACAGCCATCGCTATTCTTCACCGTAACATTATAACTGCCGATTGATAAACCATTAAAAGTGGTACTAGCCTGGTAATTAGTTCCATCTACAGAATAAGTATAGCCTGCGCCGGTGGGAGCAGTAACAACTATCGTACCGGTTGATATAGAACATGTTGGTTGAAGCGTAACACTTGCTGTTGGAACAATCGGTAAAGCATTTACTGATACAGTGGTAGCAGTTGAACAACCATTACTGTTTGTATATGTAATGGTACTAGTTCCTGCAGCTACGCCTGTTACTAAACCTGTGTTACTTATTGTGGCTATTGCTGTGTTAGATGATGACCAAGGTGTTGTAGCATTTGGGGTTCCTGAGCCTGTGAGTTGCGTAGTAGCACCCACACAAACGCTAGAGACACCTGTAATTGAAATAACGCATAAATCTGCAGGGGCAGAAATATCTGTACAAATATGTGTAGTATGATTAACTATCGCTCTATAATCGTAGCCATTCATAGCTATTGTAACGCCTGTTAATACAAGCGAGGCAGTTGTTGCTCCTGAGTAAACACCACCATTTGTAATATTTGTCCAAGTAGCACCATTATCTGTGCTTTGTTGCCATTGGTATGTTAAACCAGCATCTGCATTTGTTGCTGGAGGAATTGTATAATTTGGAGTTCCTGCAGCAAAAGTAGTCGTTGTAATTCCTGTTGCTGTTACAGTAAAAGTTGCCGAACCACCTACTGTAGTTGACTGATTTGCAGGATTTGTTACTATATTTACTTGTGTTGCTGTAACTGCATTTGTGTAAGTGCCAGTGTATGAAGCTGTAGTAACTTGACCGTTTGCATCTACTGTTGGCGTTCCTATACCATATACTCCGCCATCACCGCCATCGGCAGTTGCAGAGTTGTAGTATTCATTAGCATCAGTACAACCATCGTTGTCTGAGTCTAAATCTAAATAATCTGGAGTTCCGTCTCCATCGGTATCTTTAACAACACAACCTGATAAGAAATAGTATTCTGGTGAACCATTAGATCTGTCATAGAAATCAAAATCAATTCTTGATACTTCGAATGGTAATTTGAAATCTATATAAATATTAGAAGCGAATGAATTGCCAACACCTCCAGCGTTTGTGGTAGATTCAATTAAAACACTCATACCTGCTTGTACGCTTGCTGCGGCATTGGCTCCTTGATAAGTTATATAAGGAAGAATATTTGGAACCAAAACTCCATTTTTATCATATACTGAAACTCGAACTTTTTCAAGATTATCTAAATCTGCTACTCTGAAAGCATAATTTATTAAATTTTTTGAATAATCAATTCGTAATTTGGAAGGGTAACCATTAGGGTCAAATCCATTGTACCCACCAAAACTATACTTATTTGCATACCCTTGTACATTGGTATAAGTTGCTGTAGTTCCTCCATAGTTTTCACTTGCAGAAGCGCCAACTGTATTCGCAGGAGCTACGCCTATAGAAATAGGTGCCAAACAAGTTTGTTCGGCAGTATCTAAAATCCCATCGTTATCGTCATCTAAATCACAAGCATCTGAAATCCCATCTCCATCAGAATCTGGGTTAATTGTTGTAATTGCACACGGATTAAATAGTGTTATCGCAGCAGTTGCCTTATTATTGGTAAGATCTGGATCAGCATTATCACCAGTAATAGTAGCGGTGTTGGTATAATTTCCTGTACTGTTTACTTTGGCAACAATGGTTAGTATTTGAGATGAAGCATCATTCAGTGTAGTAATATCCCAAATTCCTGTTGCACTATTGTAACTAGTACCAGCAGGTGCTGAAGCACTTACAAAAGTATAACCAGACGGAAGTAAATCTGTAACTTTGGTATTGGTAGAATTAGAAATACCATTATTGCTCGCATTAATAGTAAAAGTTACATTGCTGCCTACAGCAGGTGTGGGATTATCTACCGTTTTGGTAACCTTTAAATCAGTTTCTAATGTAGAAACACTTATCGTTAAAGCTTCACCAGAAGCAGTGGTACTATCCCAAGAATTTGTACCAGATCCACCTCCTCTAATATAAACTTTGAATTTTAATGTAGAAATACCCGTCCCATTTACTTGAATAGAGCCATTAGCAACACCTAGTAAAGATGCACTCATTGGACTCGCATTATTTCCAATATAATTTGCAGCGGTTACATAAAGCGGAGTTGTTCCAGATAATTTAGTAAACGTATTAGTAGCTGGTGTGCTTCCATTTAAACCAATTAACTCAAATTCTGCCGAATAATCGTTATTTGCACTATTCCCTCCCATTCCACCGATGTGCAAAAAAGGATTGTTCACGGGTCTATTAAAGCTAATGGTAAGGTCTGCCATATAATAAGTTCCCAAAGCGGGGTCTCCATTAAGATTAAGAGGCCTCACTCCTATAAACGTCCGTACCCCAGTATTTCCTGCTGCTCCAACATTAATACCACTACCTACTGGTGCACCAGAAGCTGTAAATGAACCAGCTGAAGGACTTCCTCCAAAAGATGTATTTTGAGTTGAAGAAGCACCCAATTGCACACCAAACACCAATGGACTATTACTGGTGCCCGCTCCGTAGTTTACTGTTGTATATGCCGGATTCGGATTGCTAATGGTAAATGTAGCGGTAAGAGCAGGGTTGTAAGCTACATATGTAGTTCCTGTAGCACTATAATTATCCGTATTGTTCAAAAACGTAAAAGTGGTGCTCAAGGTAGGTCCACTGCCCGGATTAGAAGCAACGGTAAATTCTAAATCTTTGTTTTGAGCAAATACACTTGAAGTTATTGCAAATAAAACCAGGGAAAATAAAAATATTTTAGTAAAAATTTTCATAATTTATTATTTTATGTATAAAATTATTTTGTCCTGCTTGTATTACTTGCAATTTCCACAAAAAAACCTTGAAGTATTAGGCGTAAATACATAATAAATAGTCATCTACATACGCTTGCTATTTAAATAGTAAGCGTATACACATATTTATTCACATCATCTAAAGAAAAGTCACTATCACTCATCCAGGCTCTCAGTTCTATCAGATGGAATGTGTAAGCGAAATTGCAAAACCATTGCCTACGGTTTTGGTAGCACTCGATTTATCCAAATCAATAATGCCCCAATTGTATCTGAATTTGATACCAAAATCTTTAAACATCAAGCCGGCACCTATACCCAATTGAAGATTAAAGCGATGTGCATCACTATTATTCCTATAAAAATCATATGAATCCAAATTGCCAACCTTAATGCTTTTAGCAAGCATATACGAAAGATCAGGACCACCAAAGGCATACAATTTTAAATCACTAGCAAGAGGAAAAGTAACTACCACATCTACAGGTATATCCAAAGCATGTCCTTGCAATTTGGTATCGATACCCAAAACTGTTTTCGTTTTGAACAAATAAGAATAAAGCAACCCGAACTGAAGCGAAACTGGTTCATGAACTGATATGGTATAATTAAAACCGGCCTGAATACCATCCATCGACTGCGAAGTTTTAGCGCCATTCATTGTTGTGACAGTTGTTGGCTGCACATACCCTAGCTGAATGTTTCCTTGTGCATTAGCACTCACTGTAAATGCAACTAAAGCAAAAACTGCTATCAAAAATTTAATTGTCTTCATAATCTTGATCATTTTTATTTTATTGATTATTGCGATATGTATGTGGAATAATTATCTATCTATACAAAAGTTTATATTGTCAATAATACCGAAAAATCTATCGAACTTTCAGTTGCCTAAAAAGACCGGAGATGTATCCGGTCTTCTTTCTAAGCAGCAGCACTATTCGCAATTATTTCTTTACAAAGGAAAGAATCCACAAGAATACTACTGCACCAACAGTAGCTGTAATTAAGCTCCCGATAAGACCCGATCCTGCACCGATACCCAGCGCTCCAAAAAGCCAACCGCCCAATAGGGCTCCTACAATGCCAATCAGCAAGTTAACAACCAGGCCAAAACCTCCACCTCTCACTAGCTTACCAGCCAAAAAGCCGGCAACGATTCCGATAAGAATAAATAAAATGAAATTCATAACATACAGCATTTAAAAGAAAAGTCACTATCATTCATCCACGCTCGCAGTTCTATCAGATGGAATGTGTAAGCGAAATTGCAAAACCATTGCCTACGGTTTTGGTAGCACTCGATTTATCCAAATCAATAATGCCCCAATTGTATCTGAATTTGATACCAAAATCTTTAAACATCATGCCGGCACCTATACCCAATTGAAGATTAAAGCGCTGTGCATCACTATTATTCCTATAAAAATCA
>Ga0302284_1001475_pt1 | contig 10577 bp, 10 predicted proteins | sample III_Fen_E2_1_FD_198760 | JGI IMG/M metagenome (GOLD analysis project Ga0302284, IMG submission 198760) | Peat permafrost microbial communities from Stordalen Mire near Abisko, Sweden - III_Fen_E2_1 | ecosystem: Environmental > Terrestrial > Soil > Wetlands > Permafrost | place: Sweden: Abisko...
ATTGCCCAATGCCTCGTATACCTTCAGCACCATTTCTTTCCCGGGGAAAGAATCCGTAACGCGCTTCCGCATTTTTACAGCATCCCCATTGTTATACAGCAATACAGCATATGCCTTTTGTTCATCTCTGCCTGCACGTCCTGCTTCCTGAAAATAAGCTTCCAGCGAATCAGGCAAATCCATATGGACGACTGTGCGAACCTCTGCCTTGTCAATCCCCATTCCGAAAGCATTGGTAGAAACAATTACCCGGGTATCGCCTGACATCCATCGCGATTGTTTGGCATCTTTGGTTTCATTCTTTAAGCCTGCGTGAAAGTTCTCTGCTGATATCCCATTCAGATTGAGAAAATCAGCTACCTCTTTGGTCTTCTTTCGGTTGCGCACATAGACCACCGAAGTACCCGGTACATTATGAAGTATTTTAAGCAGGCTCTCGTCTTTGTTCTCAACCGTACGAACCACATATGCCAGGTTGGAACGGTTAAAACTCTTTTGAAAGACATTCGGCTTTTTAAACAGCAATTGCTTCTGAATATCCTCCACCACTTCGGGAGTGGCAGTAGCGGTAAGTGCCAGTACCGGTACTTCAGGCATGATCTCCCTGATATCGGCAATACGCAGGTATGAAGGACGAAAGTCATAGCCCCATTGCGAAATACAATGCGATTCGTCCACTGCAATCATGCAAACGGTAGTTTGCCCTATCTTTTCAATAAAAATGGGTGTTGCGAGTCTCTCGGGTGAAACATACAGGAACTTATACGCACCAAAGACTGAATTCTCAAGTGTCATCAGGATAGCATCATGCGACATGCCTGAATAAATGGCTGCAGCTGCAATGCCACGCTTTTTCAGGTTTAATACCTGATCCTTCATCAGGGCAATAAGTGGAGTCACTACCACACAGAGTCCTTCCATAGCCATGGTGGGCACCTGAAAGGTCAGTGATTTCCCTCCACCTGTGGGCATTAAGCCCAGGGTATCTTTTCCTGAAGCAATGCTGCGGATAATATCACCCTGCAACGAACGGAAATGATCGTAGCCCCAGTATTGCTTGAGTATGTCGAGGTATTTTTGCATAGTATTGATTATTCCCGCGAAAGCAACTTTAGCAGTCGTAGATATTGAATGATCTGTTTGTTAACCTGTAAGTACTTTCTTGCCAGCAATCTGTCAATTATAAATTATGAATTATAAATTATGAATTAGGTATAACTATTTTCTACAAAAATAACGTTTTTTGAAACATGATTTACCAATTTGTACGTTAATTCTATATTTTGATTTTTTTTGTGTGTACTTCACATGCAGGCATAAAAAAAGAGGAAAACTTTTGTCTTCCTCTTTCCCTGTTATTATTTTCCGTTGACTTCTGTAAGTATTTCGCGGACGTCATCTAAACATTCTCCGCAGGCTTTGCCAAAATAGAATTCCTTATTGATCTGTTCTGCTGTCTTCAAGCCTTTTTCTATGATTGCGTTTTCGATGGTTGATCGGTGTACATCGTTGCATCCGCAAATGATTGGATCTTCTGTCATGATTGTTTGTATTTAGTTAAACAATGCCCCAACCCTGAATGTGGTCGGATACATACTAACAACCTTCATGCAAAATGGTTTTTTGTTTACGTCTTCTTAATGATTTAAAAAGATTAATTATACTATTGTTTTTTTTGTTTGGTATTAAGTATTGACGAAAGTGTCTAAAAAGGATGCATTACTTTAAGAACTTGAAAATTAAAAGACGAAATGTACATGATAAAATTTATTGATATATTTCATATTGTTGAATTATCATATTTAATTTTATTCGCGATTCTGACCCCCAAGCCCCCAATCCCGATAGCTATCAGAAGGGGATGTAAAGACGTACATCTGAAATTTGTTTTACCCATAGAAACTTCTTAGTTCCACTCTTAAGCCCCCATTTGGGGGTTTGGGGGTCAGAAGTAAAATGTATCATTAAATCCTATTCATTACTTTTATCTTTTTAATAAAGAGAATAAGGATTAATTGTGAGGGGGTTATATTATCTACTGAGGTTGAAAAATAAAAATAAGGTTTTTGAATTTAAAACTTCATTCTTTTTCTTATTCAGGTTTAAGATTGAAAAGAACTGCCTGTCTATGATGCTTTTTATAAAATGTTCTTTTTTTATTTCAACTTAAATGAAATCGGGATTGTATAATATACATCGACCTTCTTTTCCTTTGAATAATGCGCTGAAGTGAAAACCTGTTTCCCGGGTATCCAGTCAGGTAACGTAGAAATAATTCGTATAGCCTCCTTATTCATGCTTGTTGTTAAACCCCTCACTACTTCAATCTTTTCAACTTTTCCTTCTTTGCTGAGTTTAAACCGTACCATGACTTTCCCTTCTGTCTTGCTGTTTCTTGCATCTTCCGGGTACACCAGATTATCTTGTATATATTTCATCAGTGCCTCTTCATTACCCGGAAATTGAGGCATTATTTCATATACTCCTGTTACAGGTTCTTTGTTGATGGAATCTCTTTTTGGAATTATTGATTTCTCCACAATATCCGGTCCATAGGTTGGTACTTTCGATGTTTGCGCTATTACGTAGGAAGAACCTGAAATAAGCAGAAAAACGGCTATTTTAGCAATACCCCATCCTCTTTTGTGTTGATTTTTCATAACGTAAATATTTGAAAATGATTTAAGTTATTCACAGTCTTATGCTTTATTCCAAATTAAAATAGATCGGTAATGTATACCATACCGAAACATTGACTCCGTTTTGTCTGCCGGGTGTCCATGTTGGGCTTGAGTTGATTACGCGTAATGCTTCTTTGTCACAGGCTGGGTCAAGGCTTCTTATTACTTCACTTCTTTCGATATTCCCGGTTGAATTTACAACAAAACGAACTATAACACGACCATGAATTTGTTTTGCTTTTGAATCCTCAGGATATTTCAGGTTCTCAGTAATAAATTTCATTAATTCTTTTTCTCCACCCGGGAATTGCGGCATAACTTCAATCACCTGATAAATCTGATTTCCCTGTGAATCTTTTGGTCTCTCATCCATACTCTTTTTCGGAATGTTTCTGAGACTCGTTATTTCGATTACTCCATTCATCCCATCATTCCCGAACTTTTCAAGCAATTCTTGTTTTACTTTTTTATTAACGGGTGTTGAAATTTTATACGATATTATTTGTCCAAAATCCAGCCAGTTTCTATCAAAACCAACAGGTAATTTTTCCCCATCTATAACTACCAGTAACTTCTTTGTGTCTCCATCATACTCATAGCCGGATTGGTCTAACCCAATTCCTTCCAATTTAAAGCCAATGGGCAATGTAAAATATACATTTACTTTTTTACCATCCTTTTCACCGGGGATAAAGCCAGTCAACGACTTAATTACTTGCAAAGCTTCATTATCCAGCAATGGGTCAATACTTCTAACAATTTTCGGAAATCTGATTTTACCGGTTTTATCTACTACAAAGCGAATAATCACTTTTCCCTGAATCCCATTTTCCTGAGCAACTACCGGATATTTTAAATTTTTTGCAATATAATTCATTAACTTATAATCACCTCCAGGGTATTGGGGCATTTTATCTGTTTTTTGGTAAATATAGTTTTCATCTCCGGGTTTATAACCGGAAGTGTCTTTGAAAAAGTGTATATCTTTAGATGTTGTAAGTTGAACGACCCCGTTTTTGGCTAATGGTCCGTACCGGCTGATTAATTTGTTTTTATTTTCAGAAGGAAATGGTTTATTGACACTGCCTGTATCTATCGCTTCAGGATTTATCACGTTAAGATTGAATTTCAATGGCATCTTAAGGCTGTCGATCACAATTAATGTACTGTCACTTATATGCCAGGTATCTGCACTTATTTCAAACGGAGTATATTTAAATACAATAGGTATTGTCTGATAAACAGATACTTTTTTGCCGTGTTGTTCTCCGGGAATCCATACAGGAAATGAATTTACAACCCTCAAAGCTTCCTGATCCAATTCAGGTGATACTCCCTTTATAACTTTTGCATTTTTTACTTCACCTGAATTATTTATAATGAATTGTACGATAACTTTGCCTTGTATTTTGTTTTTAAGGGCTGATTCGGGATATCGTATGTTTTGATTGATAAACCTAAATATTGCCATTGAACCACCCGGGAATAGAGGCATTTTCTCAGTATAAGAAAATACAGTATCCTGACCCGGTTCAATAGGCAGATTATTTATCAAATAGGACAACGTTGTTTCAGTCTGTAAATTCGTTGATTTTAATTCTGTAAATGAATTGAATACCAGAAAGAAACATAATATTAAAGTGCAAACTAAGATGATATTTCCGGGTGTTTTTAATCGATTCATGTTTAATCGGTATTTGATTTGGTAAGGATATAACGAATATAAATTTAACTTACTTGTTTAAACTGCAACAAATATACAGTTTTATCGTCAGAATTTAACTTTGAATTAAAAAAAAGCATATATGATAATTAAATCATATATGCTTTTTTTTATTAATAGAACTTACTCCTTCTCCCAAATTTTATTTCCTGCTCCCGATCAGAATCACCCCGTTTACAGCATCCCGGCCATACTGGGATACTAGTTTTTTGGTGACTTCTTTGCTGGTAGGTTGCAGTACCTGATACGAGGATAAGTTTTCGTAGCGTAGCCATTCCAGTTCAAAGGATGCGGGCAGCCGTTGTCCATCAAGTAACACGATGGTTTTATTGTTTCGAACCCATTCTTTTTTCTCTGTGGAAGGTACGTCCAGTTTAAAGGTGACGGGCAAGGTTACCAGGATATTTATGTTGGTACCGCATTTTGCTGCCGGAGTCCATGCCGGTAAAGTATTAACAACCCGTACCGCTTCTTTCCCCAGAAAATAGTCAGCCGATTTTATGGCAGTTACATTACTTACTTTCCCTGCTGTGTCCACCATGAAGCGCACATAAACCTTTCCCTGAGTTTTGGTACGTTGTGCTACAAACGGATACTGAATGCTGTCGGCAAAATAACTCATCAGTTTCTCTTCACCACCCGGATACACCGGTATGACTATATCTTCCTTGCAGGTAGTATTTTTAGCTAAAGTCGGATTAAGTGTCGAATCGGGCAACGAATATTGTATCTCACTCTGTTTCTTTGTAATCAGGATCACTCCGTTTTCAGCCTGTTTGCCATATTTGGACTTCAATGCTGATTTCTCCTTTTCAGGAAAGGGCTTTAGTACGGTTACCGAACCAAATTGGTTGAAGTTTAATATTGTTGCATTAAAGTTGTCGGGCATTTTTACATTGTCGATCACTACCACGGTTTTCTCATTCACTTCCCAGGCATCCTCCGGTGATACATTCTGGAAAAGGATCGGGATAATGCGGTATACAGCTACTTTTTCCCCGTTTTGTTCCCCGGGAGTCCAGTCTGGTAATAATCCGATAACCCGCAATGCTTCAGCATCAAGATTTTTCGATATGCTTTTCAATACTTTTGCATTTTCTACCTTACCGGTCTTGCTGATAACAAATTGAACGATCACTTTCCCGTGTTCATCATTCTTACGGGCTTCCTCAGGATATACCATTGTCTTGCTGAGAAATTTTATCACCTCTTTTTCTCCTCCCGGAAACTGCGGCATCTTTTCAACAAACGAGTACACCGAGTCTTTTGAGGCGGTTTGAGTACCTGTATTGTCCTGTTGGTCAATAGCCGAAAGAGCGTTTATCAGCTTCGAGCCCTGTACGTTACTTGTAAAAGATAAAAGGAGAGCAAAAAGAATTGTCATTGTAGGATGTAATAGCAGACAATTGGAATTTAAAGAGTTTTTCATCAATCGTATTTTATGGATTACAAAATTAAATATATGAAACCGGAATTACCCCGGCCGAGGCGTTAATCAATCAGAAAGCAAATGTACAACTATATTTTATTTTAGTGAAATTTAATTGACGGAATGAAGAATTAATTTACATTAAAAGCATTCATCTGCATTGAATGGATTCTTTGTTGGTCGTGGTTTTGTCAGGTTACACCATGCAAACAAAGAATAGTGTTTATTGATAATCCGGAACAAAAAATATTCCATACGACAATTAGGAATTGTTCAATAATTACTATCCCGTACGTTTTTCAGTTGTTTATATGGATGATCATTCGTGGTTTTAACCTCTTCAATATGTCTTTTTCCTTTTTCTACTATCGATTTAAGGTTATTCCTCATATATCATATCTTTATCCCATCTTATATATGATATGGGTTATATATGGAATATAGGAGGGTTATCTAAGGGACATCTAAGGAACAGCATAAAACAGGTGTTAAAGAGATGACAAAGACACGGGAAAATTAACGGAAAAAGGATTGGAAGAGTGGATAGATTTAAAACGAAGAAGTGTAGTGATTTATTAAATTCAAATTTTACAGGTGGACAAAACTTAGATGAACATAACACGAATTCGTTACAAAATATTTCCACTTATTTTCAATATAAACGCTATAAGTTGCTTGGAATTCAGATAGTTGATTTTTATTTTTCTTTTTAACCTAATGAGTTTATAAGTAATATTAGATATTTAATGATATATTTGTTAACCTATAAGTACTTACTAGTCAGCATTCTGTTAATTATTAATTATTAATTTTTAATTATTTCGGGAATCCGGCAGGTAAAAAAAATACTGTGCCACTTGTTAAAGCCGGCACAGTATCCAATGTAAATTATTTTTTTGTTGTAATTTTTATTACGCCATTTGCGGCCTGTTCCCCGTATTGTGCTATCAATTCGGCTTTTCTTTTTTCTGTATCGGGTTTAATAACATCCATGGAAGCAATGGTTTCTTGTTTAATGTTTACAATCCCTTTGGGTTGCTGTACCCCATCGATGATATAAACAGGTGGATTATTTGGATCTATGGCAGTTTTTGGTTTATCAAGGAGTTTGTAAGCGGTAACGGTAACAGCATTTTTGTCTGATGTTGATTCTGTTTTAGTACCATCGTCTAATTTAAAAGCTATTGGCAGGGTATAAAATACCGATACTTTTTTACCGCTTTGTTCTCCCGGAATCCAGTCTGGAAAGGTGTTGACAACTCTTAATCCTTCTTGGTCGATACTTGGGTCAACTCCCCGAATAACTTTAGCATTTTCAACTTTTCCTAGTTTATTTACAACAAACTGCACAATTAACTTGCCCTGGATACCTTTTTGTTGAGCGTCTTTCGGATATTTTATATTCCGGGCAAGATAACGCATCAATTCATTTACTCCTCCCGGATATTGTGGCATTTTTTCAATTTTCGTATAGACTTTATCTTCACCTGCCACTTCCTGTGCGGGTTTTAATTCCTCAATTACACTTGCTTCAGGGGTCTGTACTACTTTCTTTTCAGTATTAACAGGATCATTCGTTGCGGATAGAACCGGTGCGTTGATGGTAGCAGATGACTCAGTACTTTCATCTGTTTTCTGTGAAATGATATTCTTAGCCTTTGATACAAGTGCTTCTGCATTGCTTGAGAGCACCAGGGCAAGAGCCAGTGGAACGATAAGCGAGTATTTCAATATACCTGCTTTCTTTGTTTTTTGTTGATTCATCATGATAATTCTTTTTTTTAAGGGTGAGACATTAAATTTATTGATTAATTGATTTTCAGGAACCTGATAGGATAATTGCAATAAATGATACTGGTAATTCTTTGAATCAACGCCGGATTGCAATACGCTGTTGTCGGCCAGGAATTCCAGGTTATGGCGAATCTCGCGTTTGAGCAACCAGGCTGCGGGATTGATCCAGAAAAGGATAGTCGTCAATTCGCTCAGGATCACATCAAGCGAATGCCATTGACGGGCATGTGTGCTTTCATGGGTCAGGATTTGTCGGGTTTCGTGTTCGTTATGCAATGCCGGATTCATGTATATGGTTGTAAAGAAAGAAAATGGTGTAATCTTTCCGTCAATTGCCATAATTTCAATTCCATCCAGCACAATCTTTTTGCCTTTAAATTTCCAACGTAAAATAGAAACCAGTTGAACGGCCATTTTTACAAGAAGGAATAACGAAACAATCCCATAAGCTGCCAGCAGTAAATTCTCAATGGTAATCACTGATTCAGGTGCTGCGGTAACAGTGACAACATTCAGCTGGACATAGCCTGCCATGATAGCCTGCATAGGTTCCTGCTTCTCAAGCCAACCCGATACGGAAACAAAGGGATAGACAGCGGCCAGTAAAATGCTAAAAACAAGATAGAATCGCCGAGTTGTCCAAAAAGTGTCATTATAAAACACCAGGCGGTAAAACAAGTAGAACAGGGCTATCGCGATGTTTACTTTCAAGAAATACATGAGCATGTTGTTCATTTTATTTGTTAAGATTTATTTTTTCTTCGTGAGTTCATACACCCCATTCTTACCTTTATCGCCATATGCTTTTATTGCAGCTTCTTTTTTCAGTACATTTACAGGTTGATAATTATTCGGATTAATCTTAACGAAATCCGATTCGGATACTTCCTTCCCATCAACAATAAACAAAGGTGTTTCTCCATCATATCCTACACCTATAGTATTCTTGATACTGCTTTTATAAAATAGGCCATTCGAGTTACTGGCAGCAGAAGGATTACCATTATCTAAGGCTAACTGAAAAGGAAGAGTATAATAAACAGCAACTTTTCCCCCGTTTTGTTCTCCAGGGGTCCATGTAGGCATTGAATTTACCACTCTTATGACTTCATTATCAATTTCTGTACTCACACCTCTTACTATCTGTGCTTCACCAGCTTTACCAAACTGGTCAACAACAAATCTCACAATAACCTTTCCCTGTAATCCATTCTTTTTTGCCTCTTCAGGATAGTTGATATTCGAAATCAGATAGGAAAGCAGTTTCTTTGTTCCACCCGGATATTCGGGCATTTTTTCAACAACTGTATAGATGCGATCTTTATCCGATTTTTCAATAACCTGTTTAGAATTCTGAGACTGGCTATCCGCTGAAGTTTCCATAACCTTTAATTCATTGGTTTTTGAATCTGTCACGGTAGCAGGCATAATTTTTTCGTTAGTGTCAGTTTTATCCACAACTTCTTTTTGTGCAATGAAGTTTCTGGTTTTATTAACAAGTGTTTCAGCATTGCTCGATAACACCAAAGCCAGAGCCATAGGAACGATCAGCGAGTATTTAAGGATACCTGCTTTCTTTGTTTTTTGGTGATTCATCATGGTGATTCTTTTTTTTAAGGGTGAAACATTAAATTTATTGATTAGAAGATTTTCCGGATCCTGATACGAAAGTTGAAGCAAATGATACTGATAATCTGTTGAATCAACGCCGGATTGCAATACGCTGTTGTCGGCAAGGAATTCAAGGTTGTGGCGAATCTCGCGTTTGAGCAGCCAGGCTGCCGGATTGATCCAGAAGAGGATAGTAACTAATTCACTCAGTATCACATCAAGCGAATGCCATTGACGGGCATGTGTGCTTTCATGGGTCAGGATTTGTCGGGTTTCATGTTCGTTATGCAATGCCGGATTCATGTATATGGTTGTAAAGAAAGAAAATGGTGTAATCTTTCCGTCAATAGCCATAATTTCAATTCCATCCAGTACAATCTTTTTGCCTTTAAGTTTCCAACGTAAAATAGAAACCAGTTGAACGGCCATTTTTACAAGAAGGAATAACGAAACAATCCCATAAGCTGCCAGCAGTAAATTCTCAATGGTTATCACTGATTCAGGTGCTGCTGTTACAGTGACTACATTCAGCTGGACATAGCCCGCCATGATAGCCTGCATAGGTTCCTGCTTCTCTAGCCAACCCGATACAGAAACTAAGGGATAGACAGCGGCTAGTAAAATACTAAATACCAGATAGAACCGCCGTGTTGTCCAGAAGGTGTCATTATAAAACACCAGGCGGTAAAATAAGTAGAACAAGGCTATCGCGATGTTTACTTTTAGAAAATACATGAGTGCATCGTTCATTTCTTTTCGATGAGTTTAATGATTTCTTTTAATTCTTCTGCTGATATTTTCTGCTTTTCAGCAAAAAAACTTACCATGTCTTTGTACGAATTCTCGAAATAGTTGTGGACTACTCCCGATAACAATTTCGACTTGAATTCGCTTTCTTCAATAACCGGACTATACTCTGAAGTATTGCCATAACGGATGCCTTTGACATATCCTTTGCGTTCAAGGTTTTTCACTATCGAAGCAATAGTCGTGTAAGGGGGATGCGGTTCGTCCATTCGTTGAATGAAATCTTTAATAAAACCTTTACCTTGCTGAAAAATAATGAGCATCAATTCTTCTTCCTGATTGGTTAGTTTATCCATAGTTGATATTTTATAAGAGATTCATTTAATTAGTTATTACGAATACTTCGCAAAACTACGAAAGTTTCGTAATAATGATACTATGTGATTAATCTTTTAATGATTTTTAATTATTCGAAGTGTATAGATCACTCCCGTAAATTGTTGTATTTTTGTAAACCTAATAAATCAGCGAAATGAAAGATTCTATAGTTTCACCTAAAATTTACTGCTTATTTATTCTATTCCTCTTTATA
>Ga0302284_1001479_pt1 | contig 10552 bp, 9 predicted proteins | sample III_Fen_E2_1_FD_198760 | JGI IMG/M metagenome (GOLD analysis project Ga0302284, IMG submission 198760) | Peat permafrost microbial communities from Stordalen Mire near Abisko, Sweden - III_Fen_E2_1 | ecosystem: Environmental > Terrestrial > Soil > Wetlands > Permafrost | place: Sweden: Abisko...
TTAACATAAAGCGCACAAAGATGCAAAATTCAAGAGCAGAAATATTTGAAGATTCCAATCGTATTTTATAATATTTGTTGTGAATGATTTTTAGGTGAAATAGGTGATGATCCTAAGAAAGCTATCACTATCTTCGAAGAAATCCAGTAAGTCGAGGCATCGAAGGAAGTATCCAAACGAAAATGGACTTTCAAATCACTGCAACACATCATCGTTCTTTCCGTGAAACTCAACTAAAACACTGATCTCATCAAAAAAATCCATCTCATCTTGCAGAACATGGAGAGTGTCAGCAGAAACGACGCTACCGATGGTATCACTCAAATCATCGAGAGCTTCATGAATCTAACCGAGCTATCCATCAGACAAGAAGCCTTTGAGATCATTCTGCAATATCTTAAGGAAAAACAGATGATTCAACTCTGGTTCAACGCATCCTTGAAACTATCGAAGATCTACTTTGAATCCTAAGATTACACGCATTTGAGCTCAATCACCAAGCAAATCAAAGAAGCCTGCACTCTTCCAGATGGCTCTGATGACCCGAAGAAGTCGGAGTATCTTTTAGAAGTTTATTCTATCGAAATTCGTGTGTTGATTTCCCAGAAGCGCAAAAAAGAATTGAAAGAAGTGTACTCCAAGACAAAGAGGTTGTCTTCTAGCATCAATGACCCTAAGATCATGGCTGTCATCAAGGAAACCAGTGGGAAAATGTTGATGTTCGAGAAGAACTACAAGCAAGCTGAGCAGGAATTATTGGAGTCCTTCAAGAGCTACTAAGATATCGGCAATCCAAATGCTAAGTTTTTGTTGAAATACGTGGTGCTCGCTTCGATCTTATCTGGATCGACTATCAACCCGTTCGATAATAAAGAAGCAAGAGTGTACAAGGAAGACAGGGAGATTATCGCAATGCAGAATCTCAGATATGCATATGAGTCGAAGAATATTAATTTATTCAATGCGACTTTAGTTGATAGGACATCTAAGATACAAGAGGTAGGAAAGAGGAATAGATGGTTGGAAATAATGGGATTGTTGTATGGTTAAATAGGACGAATTCATGAAGGACTTCATCGATGAGTTGAAGAGAGTCATCAGCTTGGAGAAAATCGCTAGAATGATCATTCCATATGAGCGCATTAAAATCAGCTACATTAGCAAGTAACTTCAGATTACTCCGTAGACTGCTGAGATCTACCTGATGCAGCTCATTCTTGACAAGAAAATCACTGGGTTCATCGACAGCGAAGAAGGTAAAAGAAGCTGGGTGCTAATTAGATGAGATTAAAGAAGCTTTTTACCGTTTTAAACTCATTTGTTATGTTGAAAATGATTTACTTTCAGGGTATTTTGAGAACTCCAACTACTTGAAGGATCCCCTTGAACAACAGAAGGAAGATTCAATTGAGAAATGGATTCAAAGCATCAAGGCACAGTGAGAGAAGAACATTTAGTTAGATTGCAGAAGACAAAATACACACAGAAGAAGTGGTTGTTTTCTGCCATTTTCTAGAGGAATCAAATTTAGTTAAAATGGAAAGAAAATCAATACAAGCGAGAAAATACATAAAGCCTGTCTGTTTGTGTTAGCTCATCAATCTTTATCAATTTGCTTCAGGCTTTAAAAGAAATTCATAGAAATTTAATGAAATCTTTCATCTTTTGGCATAAAAAAAAAAAGGTTGCATAAAATAAAATGAAATGAAAAAGAAGCACATGATTTTGGTGTATTTTTCAATGGGTGGTTAAGCCTACAAACATAGAATAAAAAACGACAAACTTGGTTAGATATTCATTGCTTGAGTTGCATATTAAAAAGAAAGAAGAAAGGGTGCATGAAGAAGAGAGATAAAACGCATTTAATCAATGGTGCCGCCTATTATCCTCCTTCCATCCTAGTTGCTTCACATATTTGCTGTGGTGAAACATTGTTTTATTAGATTCAAAGAATGACCGTGTGCTTGTATATATGTATGCATCCATCCATCTATCCATATATCCATCACTAGAGCCATTTTCAAATCTTTATGTTTCAATCTGTTCATTCAGCTTTCTCAGCCTTTTCCTCTTCTTTCTTGGGCTCTTCAGCTTTTGGTTCTTCTGGTTTCTTGGCTTCTCCTTCGATTCCAGCATTAGCAGCTTTAACTTCCTCGAAGACTTTCTTGAATCTATTGAACTCATCAACGGAGGTGAATCTTCCGCAGAGCTTTTCCAGAATTGATTCGTTGTCGGAATAATCATAGCAACTCCAAATCCATGATTTATCGTTAGTTTTCAGTGCAATAAGCTAGCAAAGAGGATCCTTAGGAGACACATAGAAATTAGCAACAACCTTGTGGGTTTTGTCTTGTCTCATCAAGATACGCACTCTCTGGGTTTCCTTGTTCTTCAGGAACTTCAAATCACCAGCACCTCTTTCCTTGAACTCGGTGTCTCTCCATCTGTAGAGCTTAGTTCTGAATTTATCGAGGACTTCTTCGTTTTCTTCACCAGTGATGATACTCACTTAAGGAAGTTCCTTTACTGGCTTGAAATCACCACCGCATTCAGCTTCAGGGTCGTAGTTCTCGTCGACTTGCTCTTCGTTTTCTCTTGTGTCAGCCATGATGATGATTTAGTTAGTTTTGTTCTTCTTTTGTTAATATATTTTTTTATATTTTCTTTAATTTATCTCTGGTTTAGCACAGCTGCTCTGGTGTTTAAATACTCCTCTCGGTATGCTCAAAATTAGTTTTTGGCCATTTTCAAGCAAGCAAGCTAAATATCCCCAGCTACAATTTCATCTTCAAGAGAAGACAATCAGGAAACCAAAATATATTTATTTGTAATTTCTCATGCCCTTTTGCTTTATCTTTCACATAGACACATTCAGCAATTTTCATTTGATAAAACCAGTTGTCTCTAACAAATTTCTATTCCCAGTCACATTAAGCATCTCTTTCAATTTTTTTCTTGTAGAGTTAAACACACTCACACACACATACATAAATCACATTCTTTCTAGTCTACAACAGAGAAGAGATTAACATCCGTGGTTTATTGTTTTTTTTTTGATGATATTTTCATGAAAAAACAGCACCAATTCACCCATGACTTCTTCTCTTCCTTTCCCTCCTTCTCAATACCCGAATTTCTTGCTCATAGCCTCATTGTACACTTCAGTGCAGTCTTCCATCGACTACATGTATGTCAAATCCACACAAGCTTCTTAGTCTTTAGAAGTCTTGACATTTCTGCTAGCAGGTTTAGCAGCTACTTTGTACACCTTTTTATCGGCCTGCTAGATTTCAGAAGGGGCTATATAAAGAGGTGCATCTTCCCCATCATTGGCGTGTTCTTCTTAGAATTTCGAGAGGTATTCTTCTTGGAAACTTTTCCTTTAATTTTTCTGTCTTTTGAGCTCTTCTTGAGCATGTTTCATGATCAAATCTTCGTTCATTTCCTTATCATCATCTGTTTTCGGTTTTTCTAGTTTTTCTTATCTTTGTTTCTTGATTTCACGGAGTTTCTCTAACTCTGAAGCAATCCTATTATTCTTTTTGTTATCTTCCTTGAAAATCGAGTTCTTGGTGGCTGCTTATCCCCTAACAAGACCTTGATTGTCATCATCATCTTCATCGTTATCTTGACTTCTTTAGAATGCCTTATTAGCGTCAAGTTTCTTCTCAAATGACTCATAATCGATTTCAGTGTCAGGTTTGATGTACTAAAGCATGTCAGAGACCCTTGAGAAATAAACAAAAATGATATGATTCAAAATATAACTCACAATCTACCATTAAACAATCTCATATTATCCTAATTCTTTACAATTAAATTTCTGTGTTGAGTTCTCTGATTTTACCGAATAGTTTATCTCTATTTTCCTTATCTAATTTAGCATCTGTTTCCTTCATAAACGCATCTAATTCGTCTTCTTCTTAATTCTCCTACATATCTCCATCCTTTTTTTCATTTATCCCTAGCACTTTAGAGTTCAAATCGTGTCTCTCTGCCATCAATTTCTCTAATTTCTATTTTAAACCCCAATAATTAGCAGTTGTATTCTCCAGCTTCCCTAGTGCTATCCTCTTTCTTTCTTCATGATCAATCTTCAGTTTTTTCAACTTACTCCTGTCAAAATACTCCTCATCGTCTTCTTCATCTCCGAAAATATTATTATCAAACTTCGCTGCAGCCTTCTTCCTTCCTTTGCAAATCAACAAAACAATTAAATTTCCTCCCTAAATCCTTTTAAATCTTACTCATTTCTTCACTTTCTTCTCCACATTCTCCAAACAAACTCAGTCTCACATTTGACTCAGCTTAATCCAAGTTCGATTACACTTCAAGTAGCTTCACTTATAATTTTTCTTTCCTCTCTTTGAGTCTCTCTTCTAACCCAAACTCTTTTCGTTCCTTATTTGCGAGTTGCTCCATTTCTTACTCAGAAGTATTGTACTTTGCAAGTTTCTCCTCATATTTATCAATCTTTTCGACTTACTTCTCAGTTAGATTCGGTAGTCTCCTCAGCAAATCAGGAATCAAAGCGATTTAGTTCTCATCGTGATAATCATAAACTTCCTGCTCATCGGACATACCCCAAGATATCCCACCATCACCTGGATTCTAGTCACTGTTTTCCTTTAGGGCTTTCTCTTCCTCAGATTAAACTGGCCCTCCTATTCAAACAAACAGCCAATTAAACCATATTTAGCTGATATAAATACCTTCATAAGCTATTATTTCCTCCCCTTATTTTTCTATCTCTTTTACCCTTTAATTTTCTGCTTTTATTCTGATGTTTATAATATGGATCATTATCTCTTAATCCAATATATATTGCCTTCAGCTCCTTCGGTGTCCTTATCCTATCATCTCCTAAAATTTCCTTGCTGCCAGCAGTATTAACAATATTTCCTTAATTTGAGTCCTTTTTCTTATTCTATCCAGCCTCATTATTCTTATTTTTGGCTTGTATTTCTGCTTCTTCACGAAGTTATTCCTCTTGATCTTTCTCTTCCAATTCTAGACACCTCAGAATATATGTTCTAGTTGAGTTTGCAAAGCGCAAGGAATCAAAGGGATGAAGCTAATGGTAAACTCTACTTGGTAACTGCTTATTGTTCACGAATGTCCCATGGGAGGATTTCAAATCATACAGGAATATTTCCCCGTTGTTTTTGTGTTGAATCACAGCATGCTTTCGTGATATTGTGGGATGTTCCATGACGATATCGCATAAATCAGGGTACTTCCCGAGTAATATGAACGGTTTGTATGATATGTCCTTCTCGTCTACAGGCACACCATCTTTGATTATCTCTAAGCTGAGTTGGTGTCAAAGATAAAAAGTTTAGCCCAAACGAATAGAATCACGAAAAAAAAGATAGAAAGATAACTGAGCTATTGTAAATTACAAGTATTTTAAGGTAGGTTTGGAACTCCATGAAGGGATAATGTAGTCCTCACCGATATTGAATGTGTTCATTTTTTATCCTGCAGAGAAAAGTTTGCTCTGGTGAATCTTCCTGATTGTTGCTATGGGTATGCTTGATTGAGAGTTTCCAGCGAATTAGATTTATTTGTAGTTTTCTGTGTCTTGCAGATTCTTTATTATTTTTTTCAAATTAATGCTTACAATCATCTAAATAATCCTGCAATTAATTTGCCTTTGTTTACAGATACTCGTCAATAAGAAGGGAATGTCAAAATGGAATAATTTCATTATAAAATCAACACAACATCTCTCTTATTCAAGTACTCTAATATATCCAGTAAAACTTAAAGCCCATCTTTTCTCATTCTGTTTTCCTCCAATTTCGCAGGGTGACTTGTCTGCATTTCTTCGATCTTCAAACAGGAATTGTAGGATCTGATTGAATCCTAATAATTATTTAAAGTGTTTTAGACTTGAAGCAGGGAAAAGGACTTATCTCTTTCCGCAAATATCTTCTTAATCTCTGATGCCAATATTAACCTCAGGCAATGCGGGGAGTTTATTAATATCTTGTAATTTCCTCCGTTGATTCTTCAAATTTACCAAGAATTTTCTTACTCAACACAAATCAATTATAAATAATTAAAACAAATAAAACATCAAACAGCACACATAAATCAATTAAGTAAATCAAATGGACGATCAAGATATCTCTTTAGACGATCCTTAAAACCCAAGTACACAACAGTAGGAAGGATAACAGCAAACAGGAGAAGATAGATCTCAATTCAGAACTCCAAACTAATTTGAATAGAACCCAGTCACTGCGTTCTCCGATAGCAAGGAAGAACCTTAGTATTAGCAGTAGCCGAGCACTTTCCAGAGAGGCAGAACAGTATCTCGTATTGATTCTGAAAACCCCTTCCTTCAAAATTCCGCTTCATCATAGAATGTAGAAATAACCACTTAATTGCAACGATGCTGATATTTCTTTGATGATACCTTGCATAGATCTTGATTGAAGTCACTGGATATAAGCTATATGACTCGAACTTAGCGAAATACGCCATGTTCAGCGTGATTGGAAAGGATAAAAATGGAGAATTTGAAGTTGCTAGAAGATACAGCGAATTCGATCAGCTTCGCAAGCTCATGATTAAACGCTGGCCTGGATGCTATATCCCTCCTCTTCCTTCTAAGAAAGCGATCGTAGGCTATTTTTTTTAGTTGTTTTAAGGAAAAACAATCCTTCGTTTGATGATTAAGATTGAAGATATTTTCTTGCATTTTGATAGGGCAATACCGAATCAAATTTTCTGAATGAACGCAAGAAGTATCTGCATACCTTCTGCAATAGTGTTGCGAAGCTAGAATACTTGTTCTACTCTATTGAATTCCAACTGTTTATTCGTCATAAAGACGCTGACATCAGCAAGGTATATTATTACTAATTTGTTCTTGAAAATATTTTGGGAAATTGGTTTCCCCAAAAAAAATCAAGAAATTTACTGCTTTATGACTTATGCAAGAGCTAAATTGGCTTTAACACCAGTCAAATTCAACTTATTGTATTGCTATTAAACAGAAACTGGTTTTATTAGAAGACTGCACTGTTATTGATATCATCGAAAAGTACAAGGGACAATTCTACAAGCTTGCTGGCGTAAGATGCATGTTCCTCTATCCTTTTCACTTCTCTTTTAACTCTTTTATTTTTCCAGCAAGAAGTCAACACTGAGATGATCTAAAGCATCGCTTCTTTTCAAGCTTTCCTTAAAAGATCTAAGGAAGTTCTCAAAGTAAAACAACAACAACATAAAGATCCTTTCATTTTACTGATAATCTTGCTTGTCTCTTTTTCTAGGAACAAAGACAGACTATCTCTGAGCTGACATCAAGCAGAAAGAACACTGACTTACAGCTCAGGAAATTCTAGAAATACACAATCCAGAGATATGAAAAAGACATCCTTAGTGAGTATACTCTTGGAAAGAAGAGTGACATGATCTACATCAACGAAGAAGAGAACACAGAGCTACAGAAACTCATCGATGAGCAGGTAAGCAAGAATGGATGTCCTTGTTTCATACAAGAAGTACTTATATTTATTATTTTTCCATTCAGAACGAGGTGATAGAGTTAGAGCCATTCAGTTTATTATATGACCTTATCAACCACGAGCTCAAGGATACTCAAGTAACGCTGATATTCTCTATTATGACTGAATGCTTTGCTAACCGAGAGATATTTGATACAAAAACAGGCATTTTTGGACGCTCTCGAAAGAAAAGATTTCTATGAAAATCGCAAAAAATAACTTGAAAACAATCTCACTGATAAGCAGTCTTAGTTGTCAGATCTAACGAATGGCAAGAAGACTCTTCGATCAATTTTTACTAAGGGTGATGCTGAAACACAGAAAGATAATCTCAAGAAGGATATCACTGATGTAATAAATAGCAACAGAAATAAATAAATATCCTTTAAATCTTCTACCTTTCTTGCTTTATTGAATTTCTCTCTATTTGGATGAAACTAGCTTGAGGAAGATATCTAATTCAATGCATAGCTTAACGAAATCATCATTGGAATAGTCGGCATGATCGAAATAGAGAAATACAAGGTAAATTGAGCCATCAATCGATGCTTTTTAAATACCGAATTCTTACCTTTGAATTGTTCAACTAACTGTTAAATTTTTCTAGAAAACGAAAGCCCGTCAATACTACGAAGTCATGACAACAGTCTCAAAGCTAGAATTAGAGTGTATCCAAAAGCAGAGCAATCTATGGAAGATTATCAATGAGACAGCTGCTCAGAAACTCAAGAACTTCAATGAAAGAAATGCTGAAGAAAGTTAAGAGAAACATTGAATGTTTTTCGAGCAAGAGCAAGAGAGGAAGAAATAGAGGAAACATTTTTGAATAGTATTTTGGAAGGATTATTGTTGTTTGCATGTGTGTGTTGATTGTGTAAGTCCATCAACAATTCTTCTTCAATGTCAAGAAATTCATTTTGAGATAAGGAGTAAAGGTGTGTTGCTTATTGGGAAACATTATTATTTGTAGTATCTAGTTTGCAAGAACCACACATACACGGGAGAATGAAATTAAAGAAATCTTAGAAAGTACAGAAAAGAAACAAAGAGGATTAATTAATTCATATTCATTAGCATAGCTTTAATATTTAGATACATGGCAGTAGAAACGATCGAACAGTTGCATGAGCAGTAGCTTCCGGATATTTAATCATAAAAAGAAGAAATTGATGTCTTAGAGTCGATTTATCTGAATGACATTAAGCTTGTGAAGAGTTCATTCCCATTTAAACTCGAAGTCATCTGCAAGCCATTCACTGTTGGACTCAGTGTGAATGAGAATTCATACAATGTTAAAGTCATTGTCGATTTCGAAAAGTCCTATCCAAGCAAGGGCAAACCTAAGATTGTATATGAGCCTATTAGCGATATTACTTAAGATCATATAGCTGAAATTGAATTACTGACTTCAAAGATTCTAGCGAGAAACACAGCTTCACCAATTGTGTTTGAAATCGTCGAAAATGTTAGAGTAAAAAATCAACAAACACATAGCAGACAATAATAGATTATTATGGGTGATTTCATAAAGGAACAATGGAATGAAATGGTTGAAAGGAGCATATCAAACATAATAATGTGCATTGCTATGGTGATTCTTTAGGATTGATTGGTTTGATTTGAAAAATAGGAGTGGATCCAGACGAACATCATTAACTTGGTTTTGGAAGAGAAGAACAAGTTGTAAGAGAAAGCAAAGATCATCTATCATAGGCCGACGTTTGATACCTACACACCATGTACGCTAGAGAACTTCTTGAAATGGAAGGCAGCATTCGATGAGGAAATGTAGAAACTCAAGGCAAAGAACCCGAAAGATGATGAGACTAAACTCACAGGAAGATAGTTCTTCTAGAGGGGATTGGATAAAGCTACAAAGGAACAAGAAGAGGAAGAAGGAGAAGGAGAAGATGGAAATGATGAGGATGACAGTGATTATAATGAGGAAGAAGCAGATGAAGATGAGGAAGAAGATTAGAGACCATTTGATTGATACAATTTGTATTAGTTGTTTATGGTTGAAAAGATGTGAGAAAATATATTATCTTTTTGGCTAAATAGTTTATCAGAATTTTCAGTGAGTTTGATTCTTGTTATGGCATCCTATTGTTTGACATCTCTCAAGGATATTCATGGAAACCTTAGCCTGTCATGTGATCTCTGATCATTTTAAGAGATATCTTTGATGAGATTGAACATTTAAAGGATTTTCAAATAGAATTCTTAAGGGATTTTGGTGGGGATGGGCTTTTGTGAAAAATACCATGCAAATCATACAAATCAACTCATTATTGACTGTCTCTTTGTCTTGATTGATAGTGTTACTTTCCCTTTAATTTGGTGAATTAATAATCTTGTGGGAGAAACTAATTTTTTTATAATCCAAAATATCCGAACCCATAAATAATCACGGGATATTAGGATATATTAATTAGATGGATAAGGCCATACCGAAAGGCTTCACTTACCTGGCTGGAGTGAGCTATCGATCATGAAGGGTAGCTGCTTAGGGTGGAGCAGATCATTGCACTAAAGATGTCTGTAAGACCTTATTGTTCCCCGTTCGGGGAACCGAAACAGCACAATTTCTGCCAGTGGAGACGTGCACCTCGTGCTGTCTCCGCCCCAACACACACACACCACTTAACTAATCAAAAGAAATATATACAATTCTCTCTTTTTTAAACTCTCTTTCTCTTACTCAAATAAATAATTTATTATTAAACATTTGAAAGAATACAATCCTACTTTTATAAATATTTATCTGCAATAAATCAATCTTTCCCCTAGAAGTTTTTGATTTATCAGACACACCTGATGTCTTGATTGTTTGAAAGTTGTCCCTTTCATTTGATAATATTTCTCGACAATATTATTTTTCATAGCAACAAAATTATTAATCTCAGGAATTTTTAAATCTTTGGGAGGGAGACAGAGAGGATACTCGTATTTTTAGGGTGGTGGAATACTGATTGTAAACAAGGTTAAATATTTCAAGATGTCTCACCACAGCAACAAACACTTTTAAATTA
>Ga0302284_1001481_pt1 | contig 10548 bp, 5 predicted proteins | sample III_Fen_E2_1_FD_198760 | JGI IMG/M metagenome (GOLD analysis project Ga0302284, IMG submission 198760) | Peat permafrost microbial communities from Stordalen Mire near Abisko, Sweden - III_Fen_E2_1 | ecosystem: Environmental > Terrestrial > Soil > Wetlands > Permafrost | place: Sweden: Abisko...
AGCGATTTCTCAAGCTCTTGACTTGAAACAAGAAAGGCCATAACAGACTCAACTAACTTGTTCAATTATAAGCTAACTATTGCTTTTAAAGAATAATTTTCTCGTTCTATCTTTGGTGAGTTTCCATTAAAATTCTGGACTCGATCCCCAGGAGAGATATTTGGCGTTTTTTTGCCGGGCATTAAATTATTTCAAAGTAGTCGAGAGAACATTCTAAAAAGCCTGCAGAGCATTACTTTATGATCCATTTTTATTCCAACTGATTTTTTGAGTGTTTTACTTTTTTCTTTTCTTTTCTTTTCGAAAGTTATTTTTAATTAAATATTTATCTTTTTCCCCTTAGATTTCTTTCAAATTATTTAATTTTATCTGAATAAAGCACATTAAATTTCAAATTTCAATTTCCTTGTCTTTTGGGAAGAAGTCAATGAATTAATGGATTTCATCTAAACAATTTAAATTTGACAAGGAAGCCAAAACAAAATAAATCAAGACTGCTTTTCAAGATGCTTGTAAAGAATTAAAGCTTCTCCTTAAATGGCAATTTTATCAAGCTCAATTTTTCTCAAAGTAGTCTTGAATTTAATTTTCTTCTTTTCATGATTAACTTCGATCACTTCCATCTTTCCTTCGACCTATTCAATATTACACCATTTTTTAAGAAGAGCTTTCATCAATTTCAGAATATTTTACTTCTTCATTGAGAAAGACTGGAGCTAAAAATGAAAATGTCTGGTTCAAGTAGATTGAATCTTAAAGGGTGCTTCCTATCATTTAAGTGAAAATGCTACCACTTAGCATCCCATGGACTACTCTTTTCTTGAAAATACTCTTTTTAGCTGGAAAGACCATTTCAGTTATTAGAACAAATATAATTAATAATAGCTTCTTTTCTCACCTGCTTCTTCATTGAGATGGATAGGATTGCTGTCACCAGAGATATCTGCAAATGTCTCAACTTATTTTGGAGAGTAAGATCTTGTGAGAAGGATGTAGTCTCCAACTTCAATTTTTGTATGCTTGATATTCTGTTAAAGTTGGTTAATATGATCTCAAATGGAAAGCTCAATAAATTACTTAGGTGATCTGGCTACCAAAGAAAGATGATACTTTTTGTGTGAGTTTAGCAATTCTCATTTTTATTAGATTTGTGGATAATTTTATAAATATGATTTTATGACAATGCTAAATTCTGGGTATCTCATAGGAAGTAAGATGTAATTAATGAGATAGAGATCAAAAAGATTACTCCTTAAAAAATCAAAATGCGAGATAAAAACTACATTTTCGATTACTATGATATTATATAGTTTTTGTTTGGCTTTATTGGGTAAAAACAAAGATTTGTTTTCTATGATACTCTCTAATTTATATCAATTTATTAATAAATATGCATAACAATTTAGAACAATAAAAGCGTTTAATGTCTATCCAAATCAACTACAATAATAATCATTAGAAATTTCATTTTTAGTTATAATACCAAAGAAGAATTGCTCTAAAATTCATCAAACCCTGATAAATATGAAGGATTTAATATTTCATAAAGGATGAAAAAAATGATACTCATTTTAATAAAATTTATGCTTGATTTTCCTTAATTTAGCTAAAAGAAAAACAACAGATGAGCCTCCATTGCTACTCCATCAATCAAACTAACCTGTATTTCAGAGGTGATGCTACACTTTATGGACCTTTTTTATGCAAATAGAACACTATTAAAACTAGATAATAATGATCTGCGAAAGACAAAGATGTCTTGTGATTTTGGCTTTAAAAGAAAGAGAGTTTTAATCCTCGAAATCACTAAGCTCAAGGAAATAGTGATTTCTAATGAAATAAACATAAAACTAATTATGAATAACATTTTCAGTTCAACTATTCTTTTTTCTTAAAAGATTGTTATTGATCCATTAATTTCTCATAATTATTCGTTCCAATGAAAGATCAAATTGAATTATTAATTAATTGAAATTTAAAGACTTTCTTAAGTGCAGATAGAAACTTTGTTTATTTAACCAGAGTAAAAATGAAACTCCAGGTAATCCTGATTTAGCCATTTTGACTATTTTTAAGAATCATTGTAAAATAGGTGCACATCAAGGATAAAATGTTTACGATCAACTGCGGAGAAGGGGCCTAGAAAATCAGGTAGAAATATTTAAAAGATGAAGATGTATTAACGATTTCTAATAAAATAGATGGCTAGGTGATGTAGCTGTATTTAGATATGAGCATTTTCATGGAAGTTTGAATGGCACGCCTAAGGGAGTTAGATTTGAAAGCGGAGATTTATTACCAATGGATGGTATTATATCAGATCATCTTTAAGATGACTCACACGTTTGGGTCATTCTCAAAGGTTAGCTTTAAGAAACTAAAGCAATAATTCAAATATACTCATATTCTTTTTAATTAAACAGAGGACATGGAAGGCTTAGGAATATAAAAGGATAAAAAAAGCTCTGCAGTACCTGACAAAGCAGGAAGTAATTTCAGAATTAGACCCAATACAGCAGCAGCTCAGAAAAAGAAATGAAAATATTTTAGAAAGAGAAGTTATAATCATTAATTAATTGTATTGGATTGTAGACTCATTATGAATTGATGCTTTGCTAATTAATTGTTTTATAAAGATAGATGAATTAATTAATGATTTGAATGAAATTAAAATACTTAATGTTTAGAAATTGCTTTTATTGCAAGTATTTTCTGGTAAGATTGAGGGGATAGAGAATTTTAAATAATAAGGAATATGAGAACAAAATTAAGGATAATTAATAAAAGAAACAATAAATATAATCAAGAGTAGTAGTTGAAGAAAAAATGTTGGAGAACGATTAAGACAAAGAAGAAGAGAACATATAGATTATGCTCTAAGACAACATCCATAAGCGGGATCTAGAAGAAGATTTTTAAGACTTTATTGAAGAAAAATGTGAATCTTCCATTGAAATTCAAGTGCACAGCTTCGAGTTCATGTCAGAAATGGTTTAAGATTTTCTCAAGAAAAAAGGTTTGAAAATGATCAACCGTAACAGCTAGCCTGCAAGTAGCCCTTCACAAAAATAAGAATCTCAGACACCTGTGCAGGTACAGTAACTGTAGTAGTAATAGCAGTATTAGCAGATATAATAGTAGCAATTTCACCAATAATAGTAACCTCAAGGACAAGATTAAAAATCTCCAATTGCAGCAAACAAAGAGGATAGTTTTGACTTTGACCCTGAGGAGATATAAACAAATCAAATGCAATAAAACAATAATAATGACTCTCTCATTGATGAAGACTTATTTGGAGAAATGGAATAAAAATAATAAAATCCAGGTAGTTTTAACTAATAAAAACGATCATAAGGAAGCTCGATAAATCATCCTCAATCTCAATTAAACTAAGAACCATCCAATTTCCAAGACTAGGGAAACAGGAATTCTATTTAACAAGATTAATAGTAGTAGTAATCTTCTTAAATCCAATAATAGTAGGCTAATAGAGAAAGCATACCAAACTATCCTCCTTAAGCTGGGAATAACTAAAACGATTAAGATCCAAGCTATCCTGATGATACAATGGCCATGCCTGACTTTCCTATGGCTGGAAAGCCTTATGGGATGAATGTCACATAAGCATTTGCAAATTTATCTGTAATTGCAAAACCTTTAGAAATATCAAAGGTAAAGGTTACATTTGAATGAATTTTGTTATCCTCATTTTTTATTCTTTGAAATTTAGTTTATTGGCACTGATGACCCTGTAAAGCTTATTGATGAGTTCATCATACAATAAAAGCAGAAAGAGGCATTTGAAAGTGGAGGTGGTGACATAGTTAATTGCTAGAAAGTTGAATTGAACAAAATAGGAAAGTATATTGAATAGTATCCAGATAAAAAGCCATCCATTTCTATCTAGAGTTACAGAGTGTTAGAAGAAGGTGGATTTCTCAAGCAAAAATATGTTCTTTACACAGTTAATCTCAGTGAATTAAAATGGACTTGTTACAGGCGGTACAGTGATTTTGCTCTTTTAAGAGATATCTTTGAAAACTAGTTTCCTGGATACTTCATTCCTCCTCTACCTAAAAAGACTCTTCAAAGGTATAAAGATATTTTTGGTTAGAATTAAGTGCTCTTTTATATTCTTATAATTTAAATCTTTTTTTGAAAAATATCCTTTAGAAAGTTTGAACCTGATTACCTACAAAAGAGAATGAAAATCTTGGAATAATTTATGGAAGCAGTGCTTGAAAGCGAGCTCTTAAAGAATAGTCAATACTTCGAAAACTTTCTTTTCATTCAAGATGAAACCAGATACAGAAAAGTAGCTCTGAATGTCAAGGAAGGACCAACAGAATTGAATTAATTTTTCTCAATCGATGGTAAAATAAACTGCTATAATTCCTCTAATTTTACAAATTATGGGTTAGCGTTTAGAGGTTACACAGTGTCTTTAACAGAACTTTATGGTAAAGCAAAAACGCTAACCAAAGAAGTAATGATAAATCTAGATGGTACATAGAAAAGCTTAAAAGCTCTTTCCTCAGTTTTCTCAGATCTTAGCAAATTGACTAATGAATTCAATAAACAAAACTAGATAGGTGTTAATGAATATCTTTAGCGTCTTTATGAAGAAAACAGTAAGTTCTTGAAGGAATATGCAGATGTCTTAGACACTTAACATTAACTCTTTAAGGACCACATTTATATGAAAATGAGGTATGAAAAAAAGGTATGCTTTGTGTTTGAAGAAATGGCTGCAAAAAGACACAAATTGCAATAAGTATATCAAGATGCTATTTCAAAATTAAATACAAAGAAAAGAAAGCTTTTTGAGAAGAAAGATATGAAAACATGGGAGCTTGATCCATGTGTACAAGTAGATTAATCTGAACTAATACTCGATGATAAGAAAGCGTTCAAATATATGCTGCCTAAAGAAACAAATATCATAAAGATGATGAACCAAAAGATCAACTTTTTCTCAATGAATTTATTCTATGAAACTAGAAAATATTTGAAAATAAGAGAAACAAAGATATCTAAAGATTTCATTGACTTTACAAAGTCAAATGGGGAGCTGTTAACTAGATTAAAACTATATCATGACTCTCACTTGGAAGGACTCAATGTGATTGCAGCTGAAAGCTAAAATAATTTTTATGCACAATTTGAGTAGGATAAAAAAAATATTGAGCAAACCTAAAATAATACATTCTTCACTGAGACATACCAACCAAAAAAAGTAAGTCTTTTGTGATAATTTTAAGAAAAATAAAAGTTATTGACCAACCCAATATTTAGATACTTTTACGAAGGATAATAATAGAATTTAGGGATTTTTTAGCATTAAAATCACTTTGATTTATTTAAAATTTAACAAGAAAGTGAGATGAGATGAAACTACATAATTTCATAAAGTCATAATTCCCTAAAAATATTTTTATTTTTAGTTAAGTTTTCGATTATCTTTCTCTTCTTTTCTGATGACTTGTTTTCCTCAGAAAATATTTTTATCAACTTTTTTTAAGGCCATTCATTCACCACAACAACTTTATTTCATCTTTAGTAAATAAAATTATGAAATATTCAAATTTTATCTGCATTTTTCCTTTTGTAAATATATCTCATGTTGTAATAACTTTTATTTGGGTTTGCTTAGTGATAATCACATAGAGTAGAATACAAGGATCATTCTGATTAAGATGCAATTAACTGATGAACAAGATAATTATGATTCGTATAATTTTTAAACACAGCTTTTTTAAATCGAAATCTGAAATTAAATGTTTTCTTAATTTAGATCGTTTTCATTCAATTCCTATTTTTCAGGCTAAAGTCCTTAGACCTTTTTCTCTTCATCAAGTCTTGATCAATAGGGATAATTTATTTAATGGTTCGATAAATACATTAAAAAATTTTTCAAAATGATCATTTATCATAAAAAATGAACTTTTATTTAAAGACAATTGATTTGATTTATTTAGTTTATTTATCACTTGGATGCTTTGAAATTTGAAAGCATTCTACTTATCAGAGCAAAACTACATTTGCAAAATGCTCTAATTTTACACTCTTCTAGAGAAGGAGGAGTAGGAAGGAATAAAATCAGGTCACAAAAGAGGTTAATTATTTAAAGTTTTTGAACCAACCATTCTCACAAGCATATTTTCATCGGAATTAAAAATAGAATCAATTTGAACTACAGAAAACAAAAAATGCAATCGAGATATCTCTCTTCTTACTTCAAGCATTTAATATAAACTTAATTAAGCAAAGAACAAACAAAGGGATAAATAGCTTTTGATCAAAGTCATTACAACAAACAAAAAAGCTAATGAATTCCCTCAATCAAGAGATAGTTAAGATATAACAGGGCTATCGTAACAATGAAAGTAACTCACGGTTTCTATTTTTTAAAAAGCAAAGAGAAAATGCAACTTGCTTTCAAAGTAAATCTTTCCGCTTTATTACTCCAGGCGTAGCAGATTTAAAAGTATCAGACAATTCTATTTCAACATCCAAATATAATCTGTTGACATTTGTCCCGAAAAACCTCTACACCTAGTTTAGTAAGTTGGCGCATATTTATTTCATACTAATTGGTACTTGCTAGCTATCGAAAGTTCTGTCAACAACCAACGGAAAACCCACTGTGTTCTTCGACTTAGGAATAATTCTTTTCGTTTCAATGATTAAAGACTTTATTGAAGATCGAAGAAGGCATGCAGCTGATAAAAAGGAAAATGAATCTAAGGCGCTGAGATTTAATCCACAAAACGAAAAGTTTGAGTCCGTATTTCGGAGCTAATTGAGAATAGGAGATGTAGTCAAGGTGATGGAAAATGAGCCATTTCCAGCTGACCTAGTTATTCTGCATAGTTCCTTACCTGATGTAATCTAAGAATCTTAAAACCTTACAATTGATCATTTCATTCATTTTTGAAGGGGAGTTGCTTTGTCGAGACTATGAATCTTGATGGAGAGGCGAATCTGAAGCATAAGTTAGTGTCTTGCCCTCTTTTTTTAAAGGAAGAAGAACTTACATTACAAAATTTGATGAATTTGGAGTTAAAATATGAGCAGCCAAACCCTTAATTATATTGTTTTAATGGAGTTATTCGAGAGAAAAATGGAGAAAAACAATATGCAATAAATATGAAAAATTTATGCCTAAGAAGTTCGAGCCTAAAAGCCACCGATTAAGTGATAGGGATAATCGTCTATACAGGGCATTAAACAAAAATGCTTTTGAACTCCCCAAAATCAAGGTAAAATCACTAGAATAACGATAGACTTTTAAGAAGAGTAAATTTGAATCGTTTTGAGTAATTAATCACAAAATTATTTGGGTAGCAAACATAGTTTTTAAAATCTAAACAGAATTCTTCAGTTCATTAAAACAGGAAGTTTCTATCTTTTTAATTAAATATGTGTCTATCCTGTAAACTGATTCAAGCATTGAGAACAGATAATAATTTTGTTTAAATTACTTTCAGATTCAAATTCAGCAGAATCGAAGTATTGCTAAATAAGATGATCTTGTGGATATTCCTCTTGATGGTCTGCATTTGCATTTTCTGCTCTTCATACTCTGTCATTTGGTTTGCTTTAAAGAAAAAATCACTGCCTTACCTTGATATAAAGCCTTCAGATTTTGAGTCTTAAACTTTTAGATCTTTCATCTTAATGATTCAAATGTGGTTTCTATTATTGGGTCATTTTGTGCCCATTTCTCTTATGATGACACTAGAATTAGTCAAATATTTTCAAGGAATGATTCTTCAAAAGGATTAAAACTACATCAACACAAATGATAAATAGCTAGTTAATGTTAATAGTAGTGGACTTTGTGAAGAACTTGGTTTAGTTAAATATGTCTTCAGCGATAAAACTGGCACTTTGACATTAAACTAGATGATATTTAAGGGGCTCTCTCTTTGTGGAGTTTCATATTAAAACAGCATTGAGACAATTTAATCTGATAATATTCTAAAATCAGAGGCACTTACTTCGCTAATTAATTCCTCTCTTTCACAGGAACATAACAATCAAGTAAGAAAGAGAACTGACAATTATTAATTCAATAACTTTTATCTTATTTTTCTTAGGAATTAGAGAGCCTACTTTGCTTAAACTTATGTCATACTCTCATTATTGAAAGGCATAACAATCAAATAAGCTATGGTGGTACTTCCCCTGATGAAGAAAGTATCATGAATTTCTGTAAAGACTTTGGATTCTATTTTAGCAATGAGGACATTAATTAGATAGTTACCTTGACAGTTGATTTGAGTAAAAAGTTTGAATATCGATTTAGAAAAGTAGCTGTCCTTGAATTTGACTTTGAGAGGAAGAGAATGTCAGTTATTGTAGAAGATCTCTAAACTAAATAATATAAACTCTACTGCAAGGGAGCAGATTCTAATATTTTAAATATTTGCTAACCTAACCAATCTGATCTATACAAAATAACTGAAGACCATCTTCACCAATTTTCATTGGAAGGGCTAAGAACTCTAGCTTTTGGGTATCGCATTCTAGCCGAAGAAGAGGTTTCTGAATATTTAGTGAAGTAATTCTTTAATTAAACTGAATTAGAGACATTTTTGCTTATTTTTTTTTAGTTTGTAAGCTATAAAGATCGATATCAGCAATTAAGAAGAAAAACTACACGCTCTTAATATTTTGATGGAGAAAGATTTAATATTACTAGGAGGCACTGGGATAAATGATCGTCTCTAAGAGAATGTGAAAGAAACTATAAAAAATCTTAAAGCAGCAAGCATAAATGTTTGGATGATCACAGGAGATAAAAAAGAAACTGCTTTGAATATTGCAAGACAATGTGACCTCATTTCAGAAGATAATCAAATGCTGATACTTGATTAAGAAACATTTGATGACAATTTGCAAAAAACAATTGATAATTTTTATGAAAAAAGTTAAAAGAAAGAAAAATATAGTGTTCTTTTGACTGGCCATACTCTCTATGCTATCGATAATCATTTTAGCTCGACACCAAGAAGGTCAAATAAAAAGGAGATTTCTGTATTAAAAAAACTTCACTGGATACTATTTAGGAGTTTGTCAGTAGTTGCCAGTAAAATCACTCCTAAGCAAAAAGCAGAACTTGTAAATATCGTTAGATAGCTTGACCCATAAACCGTTACCCTTGCAATAGGAGACGGAGCTAATGACGTCTCTATGCTCACAGCTGCCCATGTTGGTATTGGAATCCGTGGAAAAGAGGTAAACATCTCATTTATTAAGTTTGTTAAGTCTAATCACCATATTTCTAGGGAAGATAAGCAGCATCGATTTCTGACTTTTCAATTGGAGAATTTCGACATTTGAACCGCTTGATTCTCTATTAAGGCTAAGAATGTTGTAGAAAAAATACTTAAATGATATTTTTCAACTTTTATAAGAATCAAGTTGGGTTTCTTGTTTATTTATGGTACAACTTTTTCTCGGGGTAGTGTGGCACCTATTTCTACGATGAATGGATTAAGTAGCTTTATAATCTTCTATTTACTTCTCTTCCTATTGTCTTATTCTGTCTCTTCGACGAAATCTATCCTGCCCATGAATTCTGTACTGTAAGATAAACTCTACCGAATAAACTTGAATAATTGCCCAAATTTTATCGACATCATCTAGAAAATCCTGAATTCACGATTTCAAACTTCTGGAAATCATTCTTTAAAGGCTCATTTCATTCAGTTATCATCACATTCTTATGGTAATTCAAAAGCCCTGTTTTATCATTTGTTGTTTAATTGTTCTATTATTGTATAAAAAAGTATTGTGAGTGTAGCCTAAAGCCCTCACTATCAAGGACACTAGACAAGCCACATTGATATTGGATCTTTAGTATTTACAATTGCTGTAGTAATTCCGAACCTTGCAGTTCTTTCAATTCACAAGACACACTATCCATTTACAATATTCTTTATCTATGGAAGCATCGGAATTTGCATTTTTTCTTTTTTAATCGTTAGCAATATAACTACTTCTGAGAGTTTTGGAATTCTACATAGCTTATTCAAAGCTCCTAATGCGTACTTCTGCATTGCAATCTCAATTGTAGTTGTAACGGGCTTTGATAAAGCTGTTGGAAATTGGCAGCTTTTCTCAAAACACTTAAAAATATCTAAAATCATTTCTGAGGATTCTCTGATTTCTAAAGAAGAAGGTGAAAATAAAATAGTTTAAGAGGTTAAACAGCCAAGAGTTATTCAATAAGAGGAATAGATAGAAATTTAAATATAACAGTTCCCCTGATGCTCTTGCCACATTTTCAAACAATAAAATAGGTGGTCTTTCCTTCTACTCATATTTGTATTTCAACTTTTTTTTTGTAATGTAAAATTATTCTTTTTTATTATTTACATTTCCTCCTCTTACTTTCTTACTTTAAATAAATAAACTTTCAATTAGTTGTTTTATATTTCGTGATAAAATTTAATGCGCTAGACTCAATCAATCACCCTAAATAATTGAAAGATAAAGATGTTATTTATTTCTAAATTCGATTTTAGAAGGATAGCG
>Ga0302284_1001484_pt1 | contig 10545 bp, 4 predicted proteins | sample III_Fen_E2_1_FD_198760 | JGI IMG/M metagenome (GOLD analysis project Ga0302284, IMG submission 198760) | Peat permafrost microbial communities from Stordalen Mire near Abisko, Sweden - III_Fen_E2_1 | ecosystem: Environmental > Terrestrial > Soil > Wetlands > Permafrost | place: Sweden: Abisko...
TGCTTATTTTGGGGACGATAATTTATCTAACACGCATCTTATACAACTATATCCATCGCGAGAAGATTGCTCTTTTCAAAAATCAGTAGGTTATGATTCAAATCGAATAAAAAATGCCATCTTAAACGCATGGTCAGCTCTTGTAGCATTTCCCTAATCTCTCAGAAATACCAGAGTGTAATATCTGCTTAGAAGAATTCACTCCTTCTGATAAAGTTAGATTAACACATTGCTTCCATGTCTTCCACACTCAATGCCTAACAGAATGGATGCTATCACGCCACTCTCTTCTTTGCCCTCTCTGCAGAAAGCTTTGCTAAGAAAGCGATAAGGAAGGCGTCACATAGTATAAACTAAAAATGAGAGTAGAAAACAACTCTCCGCATGAACTAACTTCTATTGAAACAACTCCTCCTAAGTCAGAAATTTACTCAGGTTCAGAGCAGTAGAACTAGCCCAATTAAGGGGGGAAGAGTGATCCAACAAACCCAACTAATGAAGTCGACAAAATAGAAGAGAAGACATTATTGAATGTCTAAGAATCTCCAGATTTCCCTGATAGTATTTCTAAAAAGCTGCATTTATCTGATAATAAAGTGACGAACGACCTCTAGGCAATATGTGTCAGCCCAAGAAGCGAAACTGAATAAATGCATAATTCCAGTAAGTAGCCTATTTTAAAGGACAATTAATAGACTAAATAACTAAAGAATTAACTAATCTAGATAAAATCACAACCTCCCCAAGACTAACAAATCGAGATTGAAGTACTCTCTATTTAATGATTAACTACCTTTCCACTACTATTTCTACTCACTAATACAAGAATATATTGTCTTTTATTGTTCATATTTCTTCTCATATGTCTTACTTTTAAATTATATTTTTCTTGAATAACTAGAAGCTATAATTTTGTATTTCAACATAGAATTCGCCATTTTATTTAATAAAAAGACAAAAAGCTAGGGAGATAATAAATATTTTAGTGTTTTTTTGCACAAAATCAGCATGATAAATGGGTATCTCAAAATATTGATATTATTTTTTCTTCATTGACTTTACAAAATAGAGTCTCATTTATTAAATATAATAGAAGGTATAACTTTATATAAAAGTCTATTGCAATAATAGGTGCGTGAAATACTCATAATTAATAAAAAAGCAAACAAAGCTATTGATTGGCCAAATAATTTTATTATCAATAATCTCAAGTTATTTTTACTAAGTATCAGGATTGCAGGTTTAAGATGGGAAACTGTTAAGGCGATAACAGTCATGTTCTTCAAGCAAACTAACAAGGACCTCAATAAGCTCCTAATCAAGCTGCAGCTCAACAATATTAGCAACAAGAACAATCTGATGCTTATTAACGATAATCAGCATAACCACACAATAGTAGGAATCCTCAACAAGATCAGAATGCCTTTATGCATTCTTCATCAGCTTACCAATCAGGGATGCAATAAAGAAGAAAAATAGACTTTGAAAACCTAGGAAGCAACTTTATGTTTGTCGATGACGCTAGAAAACTATTTGACGACAGTCCTTGGCAGAGAGACGAAAATGATAGTTCCAATAGACCAAGCACTCTAGCATTTGGAGCAAGTAACAACAGATAACCTGCTCCAAATGGATTAGCAACAACTGCTAGAACATCCACTGATTTCTCTATGAACCAAAACCAAATGCTAAACCTCAGTATGAACCGTTTATCTGACAAAGGATATTCTCAATCGATTCTCACTTCAAACAGAAAAAAGCAAAACATTTTCTACGAGGCCTCCACATATAATCAGAACCCTTATGTCAAAACAGTAAACAACTAGCTACGTCCAATTCCATAGTATAATAATAACTCAATCGTTGTCTCAGAAATGATTAATGCTTCATAGATGAAAAGATGAGAGATCTCCTTAAAATAAAATCTAATAATAAAGATCAGAAATAAAATTTATTCCTCCAACAAAGTTTATTGTATATATTGTATCAATAAATCCCTAATTTTCCTTTTATTTTTCCAATGATCAATTATTATTTTTCCCATTCGATATTTCTAGCAATCACTTGAACCCAAAATAAAGATCTTTATTAAAACAATTGGACTGTAAAATGTTCATTATGTCCATCATTTATTTTACTTACAATATAACCAAAGCCTCATTTAATGATTTTTATTAAAATTATTGATTGCTATTAGTAAATTCAACTGAATAGCTGAAATAAGCTAATAAAATGTGCAGTTTTTCAGTGTTTCATAAGAAAAGCTTAAAAAATAAATGAATATTAACTTATCCTTTAATAATCTGAAAATCTATTGTTTATTTAGTAATTCTTCACTAATCCTAAGGAGATAAATCCTTAGAGACACGAACAGTTTGATTATTTGAATGCTCATTCAATGAAAAATGTGAACTCTCATATCTTGAATTTAATGGTAATGTATCTACTTATCTCTTCGGAAATCTTAATCCCATTGATTCTTGTTAGTTTTAATCAGGCTGTGCTGGCTGGAGAATCCTAGCTGAGCTTAAATCTTTAAAAATAATACAATTTAGGTTTCATTTGAAATCACATATGAATGATCATTAATATTGAGAAAATGATTTGATTACTGCAGGAGAGTGTCAATTTCTGAGGGCTTTTGCTAGCCGAAAAAGGAGCAGCAGTAAATTATTATTACTTTAAAACAATTGATTTTCCAGGTGCATTTAGTAAACTTTAGCTCAAAAGACGACTGTTTGTTTATTATCATAATTAAACACAAAATCAACAACACAATAATCATATCTTTACCCATATTCTTAGAGTAGATCATTGTATGCATTTTAGACGCTCTTCGCTGAAATATGCTTCAACTCCATTTCTTTTGTCAGTCTTGAAAGATTATCTCGAGCCTATATTTCCAAAAATAATCAAAATTCAATTTCAAAATCAAAAAAATCTACTTACATCTGAAAGATCTTCTTGAAGATTCGCAACCATTTCAGCTGAAATCTAACCTTGAGCTGATTGCTAATGTGTAGCGTTGATTAATGCTAGTTTTCTAGAAATAAGAGGAGCTTTTGATTCATCGAGAAGCAAGAGAGTATGCTTGAGGGCTTGTATTTATGTGTGAATAATATGGTTAAACGATTGGTGACTAGAATCAGCTGTTTGGAGCTCCAAGGAATTCAAAGCAAGGTTGTTAAGAGCTTTTTAAATATCTAATTGTGAGATTTGCATTTGGACTTCTATTAAATCTGAAACTGCATTTTTTGTTTAGAAATTAGGAAGGATTGCAATCAGAGAACTCCAAATGTCTTTCTGAGATTCTAGTTGCATAGATAGCATTCTTTTAACTTCTTCAGTCAATTAGTTTCTCTCTTTTTGTCTCTAATGAGCAATCTCAGTTTGTGCTTTTGTAAGTTGCTCTATCTCCTTTTTGCTGTTATCGTTCTAGCTTTGGATTCTTCTATCCTTCTCTTCAAGACTTCATTCAAAAAAAAAGAACCAATTTCTATTATTCTCTTCTAATATTTATTTAAAAAAACTCTTACTCTGACTTCAATTCCTCAATTTATGCTTCGTAAGCCTCTTGTGTTGTGAGTCTTAGCTCTTCTTGCTTTGACAATTCTGCTTATTTGATTTGAATTTCATTTTCCATTTCTTCCACTTAACCTTCAAGGTTTGACAGTCTAGTTTGAGCTTCTAACAGTTCTGCATCCATTTTTTGCTTTTTTACTATCTCTTGAAATTAATCCTATTCATGCAATTATTGAATACCTAGTGATGGGTCTAGGATATTCTATTTAGATTATTTATGCTTAGGACTGCTTGAAGCATTTAGTTATTATTTTAACTAATCAATTTAATCCAGATATTCTTAGATAATGATATTTAAATCTTCAATATTTTTCTAATTAGAATCAATTTATTCTTTCAATTCGGATATTTCATTCTCTCTATCACTAATCACTTCTCTTATCTTTAGCACCTCGTCATTGGACTTCTCTAAAACTTCTTATTTTTCTTAAACTATATCTTTATACTCTTCAATTTACTCTAGAATAGTTTCATGCTCTTATTCCTTAACACAAAAATACCAAGAACATTAATAACAAAAATATGAAATCAATCTCAATTCCTACCAGTTGCGAGTATTATTCTTTATTCTATCTATTTTCCTCTCGTGCAGCTGCTAGTTCTTTAAATGTTTCTTTCATTTCGTTTGAACGCTACTGTCTCTCACTTTCAAGAAGGTTTTTCAGCTCTTTTGTTAGATCATCGAGATGCTATGCTTCAACCATAAGTTTGCTTGTTACATCGACTAACCTAGAGTGCTTCTAAGCAATATTTTATCCTCCTTTTCCTTTCTCAATTGCTTCTTTGACTTCGCTCAGCAGTCTTGTAATCAATCCAGTATTTTCAGATTTAATTAAATTTGTTTCTAATGTTCTCTACTGCACTATGCTGTGGTCATTAAAGCTTGATTCATGTGACTTATGTTCCTAATCATCTTTGTCGCCATTCTCATCGTCTAATACATTTTTCTCTGATTAATCTCTATGAATCTCATTACTATCTTAATTATTCCTTCTAGAGCCATGTGAAATATCAATTTATTCCCTCAGCAAGAGAGTTTCTTGCTGCAATGTATCAATTTATTTCTTATAATCAGTGAGATAGTCAAGAAGTTAATCCTTTTCATGCGAATTCTATTCAAACATTGCTAATTTTTGAGCTTACAATGCCGCTGCCTTTTCATCTTCTGCTATTTACAGTGCATAAATTGCATTTTTCAAATCAACACTTAGTGAATCATTGAATTCCTCTATTCTAGCCATTTACTCCTTCATGAGCTTTAACTACTTCTCCGATACGTGATCTCTCACATCTTCTCTATTTCGACTCTAAGCAGAAATGAACGTATATAAATCAACTTTATTCATCTTTGCCTTGGAAGCAGTATCTTCGATTAACTTCTTGATTGTCTGCTCCTCTAGCTTTTGAGAAAGTGCATTCCTCAATATCTAAATACATCTTTTAGCTTCTTCGAAATTGAGTGTCTCAATCCGCAATGCTAATTCTAATTCGCCTATTTATTTTTGTTATTCTTTGAGTTCTTCATCTCTTTGGTATCCCCATTCAGAACTGTAATCAGATTTTTACATGAAACTCATATTCTTAATCTTCTACTATTATTACTGTTATTCAGCTGCATTTCTCTTCGATATGATTTGTTTAACTTGATCGTTTAATACCTAGCCTGAATTATTTTTATTATTCTGAAACGATTTCATTTGAATTCTATCGTTTTCAGTTGAATAAACATCTTATTATGCTTTCTAACCGCCTGAATGAATCTATCCAAGGTCAGTTTAAAGATTATTTGGAGGCTGCGAGCTAATAGTATTTTTTCCAAGCATCCCTTCTTAGTCTATTAGTTTCATTGGCTCTACACTCAGCTTTCTTTAGCTCGTTTCATCTTCTTAAGAATCTTTATCAGGAGAGTATTCTTATTATTTCTTTTGCTACAGTTGATATTATTAATTTTATTTGTTGAAAGAGTTCCTATTTGCATCACTTTTTTAAATATTTTATTATTATTATTCTTATTACAAATTTCCTTATGGTTTAAACTGTTGAATCTGATTTGGTTAAGTAGTTGCATCCTCAAAAGAAGACATTAGATTTTTACCTTTTAGTTGATAATTATATTAATCAATTCTTTCAATTTTCATATTCACTCGTGGTAGCTCTTCTTCGACGGGTGACTGCAGCTGCTGTTAAGTGTACTATTCCTTTATATTGTTTTTTGTTAGACATCAATTAAAATAACAAATATCTTACTCCTGCATCAGAAAACTTAGTTGGACGAGGGATGGCTGGATTAGGAGAACTTGAAAATGACATATTATAGCTTGCGTGTCCATAATCATCAAATTATTTTCCTCCACTTTATCCCTTCTTTTTGCTGCGTTCGAAAAAAGATTCTTCTTCTAGCTCAAGTTCTTGCTATGGATTCTCCTAATTGAATTGTGCTTATTTTCCACTGCTTTTGGGTTCTTATTTTGTTCTTCCTGAACTATGGTGGAGATCATCTTCTGATTCGTCAGTAGCTTCAAGAATTCGATATGAAGGTGAGAATTCTACGGCTTCAGCTTCTTCCATTTTGAATTTAGTTATTGGTTTGATTTGTTTGCGATATTTCGAATATTCAAAACTCTTATTAATAATCAGAACAAAGAGAAATTAAGATGAATTCCCAGCTCAAGAGATTCAAATAACCAGCCCTCTAAACCTGAAAATATAACTAGCATTATGATTAACAGTTTGAATTGTAATTTAAATGCAATCTCTCTTTTACACTAATATTATTTTAATAAAAATCCTACTTCAAACACGCTTTTTGATACATAAAGCATGAGCAAGGAAAGTAAAATCAACATATTTATCTAAATTCATGACAATATTAAGGTTAACAATAGTTAAACATTTAAAGTATTTCAAAAATATCAAATCTTAATAAAAACACAACTTTTTAAAAGAAAATAATTTAAGCGAACAATGACATCTAAATTATTAACAATGACATCTAAAAAGAAGTTAAATTGTCTCATAAATATTTAGTAACAACTCCTCCTACTCCTTTTTTGATAGCAGAATCTACTTTCTTCTAGATAAATCCTTCTATCTGAATAATAAATGATTAGTAATCTATTAATAAAAATTAAAAATATTACATCACTAAATTTGTTTTATAAGATGTCAATTTTCTAAACGGAAGTTCTGAACTTCTCCACTGCATCTCCAGTAATATTCTACACTTCCATCAGGTTTTTCTTTAGCATATCTTATGTACTTTTTGTTATCTATTAGTTAAAAGTATTAATTTTGAATATTGCCTATTTGAATTAATAATATCACCTCCATAAGGTCTTCTAACTATTTTACTGCTTTTTTGAGTGTTTCTATTTCCTGTTAATAAGGAAAACAACTAGTCAATGCAGATCCCATTTTAGAAACTATTAAAAATATTTATTCTTGATTTCATTATTGTAATTGTTATTCGCATTTTGATATCTGATTCAGCTTTTAAATTTGCTTATTCAATGACCAAATATTATTTTCTTCAAATAAGAAGAAAATAGAACAGCATAATAAGAAACATTTCAAACAATTAATCTGTCTGTTCTCAGTAATCAAGAAATAATTTGAAATAATTAAAAGTTTCTGACAAATAAATTATGTTCTTAAATCATTTTCCAAGTTACATATTTCTATTATGAAGAAGAAAATAATGGTAAAGTTGTAATTCAATGTTTAAGTATTTTCTTCTTCTTTCATCTGATAATTTTGATTTGGTTTATTTTTAGAGGTTTCTTATTTGTTGAGATCGATAATAAAACATGCACTTCTTTAGTTTTCCCACTTGCTTTAGCTCTCTTAATATAAAGAAGTCAAACTCTAAATATAAAATATATGTGAAAGAAGAACTTCAAATTCACTTGCTAAAGTTTCAGAGATTCAAAAAACAAATATATATTGGTTAGCCTCAAACAAAGTTTAGAAATGAACAACTTTATTTTATTAAAAATAATACTTTTGAGAATCAGTCTCTTGATAAAAGCACATACACACATACAGAAATTTATACGAAAGCACAATGAAACAACTTCAGTATGGAATATTATTATTTGGAGGATGTTCCTTGTAAGGAGGTATCTTGTAAGGTTATTGATGATAATATTGTTCTAATTCTGGAGGCTTGGAATTAATTGTTGTGTTAATATTTTACGTTTGTCCTCCGACTTGAATGTACTTTTAGTAACCTTGTCCAATATCTTTATGATAATTGAGGGCATTTTATGACGAATGCAATTGCTTTGGGTAATAATAACTTGAATTAAAACCCACAGGAGGCTTAGGTTATTGCGTTAAATCCATATGGGGATCTTCCATTTCAAGACTGTGACTAGGGAGTTGTATTCCAGGAGCAGGAGGATAAAGAGATGATGTACGATGGTTTTAAGGAAATTCATTGATACCATTATTACTAATAAATTAGTTTTGAATTGTGAATTATCGCAACTTTTAAATTTGTTTTTCTTATGAAGGGGCGTTCTTTTTAAAGACATTTTAGTCGATTTCGAACTGCTCTGTATTTTCAAGACTGCTTTTAGTTTAAAGACGAATCTCTTTGGCTTTTCTAAACTATTCATTTTTCAGAAAAAAGGATAAAATATTTATTAATTTTTTTTTTCTACATTATTTTTATTGTATTTTCACTTACTTTGTCGAGTCCTTTGAGAAATTTCCCCATTTGAGTAGGATGAAGAAGTGAAAGACCATCAAGCAGTTTTTCAATTGATTCCTCACGCTTAAAAGCACTTTTTCTTATTTTTTTCATTTATCTGTAACACCTAAATCACACACAAGAATTGAGTGATAAAGAAGATTAGAAAGAATTAAACTGCTTACATTTTGAAGTTCTCTCTAGACTCTAAAAACTTTTTTAGGCATGGCAGGAACTTAAACACTTAAGCTTCGTCCTAGATGTTGCATATTTTTTTAAATATTTCAACACATCTGTTGAATTCCTAATCCTCTAAAAAACAATTATTAAAGGTCAACTGCTTTCAAAAAGAGCTCAAAATACCACTGATGTTTGGTTGATAGCCATAGATTAAATAAGGCACAGTTGATTGCATGAAGTACTTCATAATCGTTCTAAAATACAGAGACATAGCTTTTTATCTGCATGTGCCTTAAGCTCCAATCCTGAGCTAGAAATTAATTGAATAAATATTAAACTAATTGTTTGTTTTAAATAATAGTAATTACTCTAAGGGAATCGAGGATGTATCCTAATTATTCAGTGTTTGGTTTCTCTGCATTAGCCATTTCACCTATTTTTTGAAGATAGTCGTGTCTTGTCTAAACGAAAGCTTTAATCTGAAGAGAGAAAAATGGTTTACACAAAAGTAAATGTTATTTTTTTATTACGTGGTTATGATTGTCAAGGATCTTGCATATTTCTTTTTAAGATTTTTCTATGCCTACGCATTAGTCTTCGATTTAGGATTGAAGATCATTTATCTAGGTAAAAAATAATTTATCTTTAAATATCATGTTTCTTTAGTCGAATCGCAAATTAGTTGAAAAACCAGCCATTTCGACTAATCTTCTGATTTCAATAATTTTGACTTTCTTTTCTATTTTCTTTGATTGTTACCTTTTTTTCGAGCAGTTCAATGTATATTTTCTTTCTTTATCTTGAATTTCTAGCTGATTCTCTGTTTTTCATTACTTTTTTTCCATCCTCTTATTTTGTATTGTCACCCGATTTAGAGTTAGAATTATCTGAATCATCTGAGTTTTCAATTTTACGTTGATCTTAAAGACTACCATTAAAACAAAATCCATTTCAAATTAAACAATTAATCTAAAACGAAAAATTACTTATCATTCTACTCAGCAGGTGCCTGATTTTAAAGATTCAAGAGAGATGTTATCTTTTTAATATAGGCATTTTTGACATTTCCTTTTATTTTGGAGAGATTCTTTTATTGCTGAGCTTTATCAGTCCCACCATTTAGTGATGTATTTGACTCAACTCTTTTTAAAGACTCACGAGTTGGTGAGTAGTTTGTTAGTTAAATTGAAGATGAAGGCTTTGATAAATTTCCATTTTTAGCATCATTTTCAATCTTGAGCTTCTTTTATATTTAGTTCTGCTTCTCTTGTTCTTCTAAAATCTGCTCTAAATCTTGAGGTTTACTCTTTAATGCAGTTATTAATTTTATCTACTTTTACTGTTCCTGATCGACTGGACTATTGCTTGTCTTCTGCTTCATTGCACCTTAATCTTAATTTATTTATTGTAGTAAATTGTTGCCTGCTATTTGAGAAGACAATCCTCCTTCTTTTCCAGAAGATTAGTTACCAAACTGGAAGGAATTTCCAGCTTGACCATTTTGTCCTTTTTAATTTTCATTATATCCTCCAAGTTTCCCTTTCATCTAGTTTTCAAAACTTGAATGAAACTGCAAAAAGTGCCCTTCAGATCCACCATTTTAAGCAGCTAGATTTGGGTTGAAAAAATCTTAATACTTCCCATTAGCTTAAAGAAATTCCTAATGATCATTTCCACCGTTCTAAGACTGAGAACGGTAAGGTAGGACTCCATTTCTTATCTTCGATCCTTGAAGACTATCTGCATCAAAATTATCATGAGCTACATCTTCCATTCCTAGAGCAATATTGTCGAAATCATGATATTTTCCAATATTATTATCTCCAGCATCCAAGAAATCTAAATCACGTCTCTACTGTTATTATTATGACTGAGATAATTGCTGTTGCATTTGCTTAGATTGGATCTCAAGCGACATTTACAAGGTTATTTCTTGGCTATATCTTTGAGCCTCTGTGCCTCGCTTTTTTTTGTGCAATACCTCTTCTTCCCCTTGAACTAATAATCGTATATTAATTTATTTTATTACTTTTCTTTTCAGGTCACACAACCCTTTGTCTTCTCAATCTGATTTTACAAACATTTTATTT
>Ga0302284_1001486_pt1 | contig 10540 bp, 9 predicted proteins | sample III_Fen_E2_1_FD_198760 | JGI IMG/M metagenome (GOLD analysis project Ga0302284, IMG submission 198760) | Peat permafrost microbial communities from Stordalen Mire near Abisko, Sweden - III_Fen_E2_1 | ecosystem: Environmental > Terrestrial > Soil > Wetlands > Permafrost | place: Sweden: Abisko...
GCATGTGCGTGACAGATCTTATTTAATTACAAAAAAACAATCATTCTATTATCAACATGAAGTTCATGTCGCGCAGCTGGCAAAATACTATAAAGTTCGTAAACATGATGTATTAGGTCGAATTGCAGCTCGTAACGGTACAAGTGTAAAAGCTCTCTGCAAATTAAATGGCATAAAACCTAAGACACATTTAAAGGCAGGACAACGGTTGAGAATAAGATAATTCAGATTAACTGAAACTAATCCTAAAAATAAGAGAAGCCGCTTTCATTCAGTTGAAAGCGGCTTCTCTTATGCAAATTACGTACGAAAATTAATAGCGGTAATGTTCAGGTTTGTAAGGTCCTTTAGCATCAACCCCAATATAAGCTGCCTGTTCAGGTGTCAGTACCGTAAGTTTTACGCCTAATTGCTCCAGGTGTAACCGTGCTACTTCTTCATCCAGGTATTTTGGCAAACGATAAACATCCACTGCATAATCTTTCGTGAACAACTCAATTTGTGCCAATGTCTGGTTGGTGAATGAATTGCTCATCACAAATGAAGGGTGACCGGTGGCACAACCCAGATTCACTAAACGTCCGTCTGCAAGCAATAATATACTATGACCATCAGGGAAAATGTATTTATCAACCTGAGGTTTGATGTTTACCAGTTTAACTCCCGGGTATTTCTTAAGTTTTTCGACCTGTATTTCATTGTCGAAATGACCGATATTACAAATGATAGCGCCATCTTTCATTTTTGCAATATGTTCGATACGTATGATATCTTTGTTTCCGGTGGTAGTAACATATAAGTTGCCTTCCACTAAAGCCTCTTCAATGGTGGTTACTTTAAATCCTTCCATTGAGGCCTGTAATGCACAGATTGGGTCAATTTCAGTCACAATCACACGGGCACCATAAGCTAACATGGATTTTGCGCAACCTTTTCCAACATCTCCGTATCCGCAAACAACTACTACCTTACCGGCCAACATAATGTCAGTGGCCCGCTTGATTCCATCGGCCAATGATTCACGACAACCATATAAATTATCGAATTTTGATTTCGTTACCGAATCATTTACGTTGAATGCAGGGAACAATAAGGATCCTTCTTCCAACATTTGGTACAAACGGTGAACTCCTGTTGTGGTTTCTTCAGAGACTCCGCGGATCTCAGGAATCATACGAGACCAAATGGTGCTGTCTTCCTTCAATACGTTTTTCAGAATAGCATACAACAACCGTTCATCTTCTCCACCTGCTTCTTTGTCCAGAACAGTGCCATCTTTCTCAGCTGCACCACCCACGTGAATCATCATGGTAGCATCACCACCATCATCTACAATCACATTCGGACCTTTGTGACCATCAAAAGTCAAAGCCTGAAGTGTACACCACCAGTACTCTTCCAGTGTTTCACCCTTCCAGGCAAAAACAGGAACTCCTGTAGCAGCAATAGCAGCCGCAGCATGATCCTGTGTTGAATAAATATTACAACTGCACCAGCGTACATCGGCTCCAAGTTCAACAAGGGTTTCAATAAGTACAGCCGTTTGAATGGTCATGTGAAGCGAACCCATAATGCGGGCACCTTTCAATGGCTTTTGCTGACCGTATTTTGTCCGTAATGACATTAAACCCGGCATTTCCTTTTCAGCTAACTCTAGTTCTTTCCGGCCAAAGTCTGCAAGTGACATGTCCGCTACTTTGTACGGTAACGTACTAAATAATTCTGTTGTATTCATATCGTATTTTGAGTTTTTGTATTTCCTTTTTTAGTTTTGATAACGGGAGTGCAAAGGTACAATTTTTCAGTGGAAATTTATATCTTTGTGGACAATAATTATTTAACCATGGGGTAGATGCCTCATTCCTGAGGTCATCAGTTCAAATTAAAACCTGTGCTTCCAATCGCAATACTTTACTACCATTTTAAGAAAATCAGTTATGGAAAAACTTAACATTCTATGGGCTACCGACAATAAAGATACGGTATTCAACATGTTGTCCATGTATACAACCAACTCCATTAAAAATAACTGGTGGGATGAGGTCAATGTCATTATCTGGGGAGCTTCTGCAAAACTGGTAGGACATGACAAGCAGGTCCAGACTGAAGTAATGGAGATGATGGCATGCGGAGTTCATGTGGAAGCATGTAAAGCTTGCAGCGACAATCTGGGAGTTACTGAAAAACTAATTCAGATGGGAATACATGTAAGGTATATGGGTAGCCCACTGACCGATTATCTCAAGTCGAACGATAAATTCATCACCATCTGATTCATTTCATCATGTTTGTCGATATCCATACCCATTCATTTCTTCCTTCAAACAATCTTGCAATACGAAACCTGACTTTCCCCATGGCCGGGAAAGTTTTTGCTTCGGATGAAAAAGGACTCTTTTCCGCAGGATTTCATCCCTGGTATGCCGATTCATTTTCAATGGAACTAATGGAGGAACTTACAGTCTGGACATCTGACAAGAGGTTTATAGCCATTGGTGAGTGTGGACTTGATAAGAATAGCAAGACACCCTTTGAAATACAGGTATCTGTTTTTGAACGACAAATCACCCTTTCCGAAAAAGTACAAAAACCAATGATCATTCACTGTGTAGGCTGTTTTAACGAATTATTAGCATTGAAGAAAAAGATGAACCCAAAACAAATGTGGATCATCCATGGTTTCAGGGGCAAACCTCAACTGGCCGGACAAGCATTAAATGCCGGTTGTGCACTATCCTTTGGTGAGCATTTCAATTCTGAAAGTGTACGCCTCACTCCTACCGATCGTCTATTTATTGAAACGGATGAAAGCACCATGCTGGTATCAGAAATTTATCAATCCATTTCGAAAATCAAAGATTGCACAGTCGAAGCATTAAATGCCGGCGAAAACTTACTTAAAAACCTACTGTAATATTCAAAGCACTTTTTGATTCAAATTCCTGTCTCCTTCATTTTACAAAGCTCTTTTTTTCTTGTTTCACGTGATATGTAGTGGAAGATACATACATCTACTTTAAAAAAATCAATGAAATCAGACCTTTTAGTATCAGCATCCTTTTTCAGGTAAATTACCCGTTAAAATGCTGTTCGAAGATGATAACCTGTCAACAATCGCAGTTCTTATAGTTATCGGGATGTCGGATTTTAATCCCGATGGCTATCTTTGGAAGATTATAATCCCATTCCAACGTACCTTACCATACACTCGTCCTATGTAGAATGAGGAATCGGTGAGACTTTATCGGGGGTTTCCTGGGGGTTCAGAGAGGTTTACCCCTCCTAACCCCCTCGCAACCCCCTCGCAACCCCCTCGCAACCCCCTCTGAACAGTGTACAGATAACGGAGAAATAAAGAAGTGAAATCGTTGTTTTGAGGAGTCCGAAATCCGAATTAGTGTATGCACGTATAAAATAATTAAGCTATGAATAAGACAAAATATTATTCCGGCTACTTATCAATAAAAATAATTGTCATTCAGAAATCTAAATTTTAAAAAAGGAATAAAACTTACTATATAACAAATACATCTGAATTGACTGTTAAAAGTATAATCGTTTCTCTTTATTAATTTTAAAGCAAGTCAACACGATACGTTTTTTTTGTATCTTTGTCATCCGTTTAAAATTTAACATTGAAATGAAAAAGATAATTTTCGCCTTCCTTTTTTTTGCCTTAACTTCGGCTCTTTTTGCACAAGGGTTTTCGTCTTTGCAACAACGCAAACTGACAAATGCATTAACTGCCATATCCAATTTGTATGTTGACAGCATTAATGACAAAAAACTTGTTGAAAATGCCCTGGAAGGAATATTGAAAGAATTAGACCCTCACTCACTGTATATTCCGAAAGAAGAAGTTGAACGCGTGAATGAACCGCTTGAAGGAAGCTTTGAAGGAGTTGGCATACAGTTTCAGTTGATGGAAGACACATTGTTAGTGGTCCAGACCATATCAGGCTGTCCTGCCGAAAAAGTAGGTGTATTACCCGGCGATCGAATTATTTATATTAACAATGATTTAATAGCCGGGGTAAAAATTCAGAATTCAGATATCTTCAAACGTCTGCGCGGACAAAAAGGGACCGAAGTAACTGTAAAGATATTGCGTGGCGGGAAGAAAGAATTAATGGAATTCAAAATTATCCGCGATAAAATTCCACTTTACAGCGTGGATGCCAGCTATATGATTGGCAAAGATATCGGGTATATCAAAATAAATAACTTTGGAAATTCAACGGTTCAGGAATTTGAGAAGGCTTTTAACACACTGCGTGATAAAGGAATGAAACAACTCATCCTGAGCTTGCAGGGAAATGGCGGGGGCTATTTAAACGCTGCCATTCAACTTGCTGACGAGTTCCTGACAACGAATAAACTGATCGTCTATACCCAGGGATTGAATCAACCAAAGTCGGTTGCCGAATCAACAACTACGGGAAATTTTGAAAAAGGGAAATTAATCGTATTGGTGGATGAATTTTCAGCCTCTGCAAGCGAAATTGTTTCAGGAGCATTGCAGGATTGGGACAGGGCAATCATTATTGGTCGCCGCACATTTGGAAAAGGATTGGTTCAACGCCAGTTCCCGTTGATCGATGGCTCAATGTTACGGCTTACTGTTGCCCGATATTATACACCTACGGGCCGTTGTATCCAAAAATCGTACAAAGGCGGGTATGACAAATACGAGATGGATTTGTCCGATCGCTATAAGAAAGGTGAATTCATGCATGCTGACAGCATCCACTTCCCCGATTCATTACGTTATCAAACCCTAAACCTGAAACGAACCGTTTATGGCGGCGGTGGTATCATGCCTGATATCTTTGTACCGTTTGATACAACACGGTATACCGATTATCAACGCAAAGTCATTGCAAAAGGAGTGTATAGTAAAGTATGTGTTCAATACCTTGATAAAAACCGTGCACAATTAAAGAAAAAATATTCATCGTTTGATAAATTCAAAAAGGAATTCGAAGTTGATGAAGCTTTATTGAATCAGATGACCAATGAGGCCGGAAAAGAAAAGATCAAATTTGATTCGGTCCAGTATGCTATTTCAAAACCTTTGATCAGACTTCAGTTAAAAGCACTTATTGCCCGTGATATATGGGAAATGAACGAGTATTACCAAATTATGGATGCTGAAAACGAATCGTTGCAGAAAGCTGTTGAGATTCTTCAAACTCCGGGGTCGTATGAGAAGATACTCAAATAAACCTGAAGCAGTTTAAGTTTTAAAAATAATAAGTAAAGAGTAACCGGAATTTCATTCTCTGGTTACTCTTTAGTTTATTTAGCTCACTATCCATTCAATTGTCAGTTAGTGCTTTATCCAAAATTCTATAATTCAACATCATGATATTAAACTACATATTTACAAACTGGATTGAAATAGTGGGTGCCATTCTCAGTTTAATTTATCTGTATCTTTCCATAAAACAGAAAATAAGCCTGTGGGTATTTGGTTTTCTGTCATCAGCGTTTTATATAGTAGTCTTCTTTCAGACTAAATTTTATGCCGACATGAGCCTCCAGTTTTATTACCTGGCAATCAGCGTATACGGATGGTTTGTATGGACTCATGCCAAACCCGAAACAGGGCAAGAACTCCCTGCTTCTAAAATGACAACGCGATTAATCCTTCTGCTTATTGTTTCTTCAATCATCATATATGTCATATATTATATTGTACTTGCCAGATTCACCGACTCTACCATTCCCAAGGCGGATTCATTGGTTGGAATGCTGAGTGTGATCGGTACCTGGATGCTGGCACGTAAGCTCATTGAAAACTGGTTGATATGGATAGTTGCAGATGGTATAGCAACAGGATTATTCTTTTATAAGGGATTATATCCAACGGCTATTCTATTTATTATCTATACAGCTATGGCTGTGGTGGGTTATTATCAATGGAAAAAGACTTTGATTGAGATAGAAAAACCGGTTTAACTATTGTCGTAAATAGATTTTATGAAGCGAAAAACGTTACGGATATAGTGCTGAATGTATGTATGTTAACTCATATTTAATAACTATTTATTCAGGATTAACGTTGATAAAAATAATTAATATTTCAGGAAAAACTGATATATGAGAATTGATATAGTTGTATATCAATTTTTTTCTTTAATATTACAGCCGAAAAGAATGAGCAATGAATCATTTCTTCTTCAACAAAAGACAAAAAAACTTACAAATTAATAGGATAACAATTGAGTGAAACAATCATTCCTGTGATATACAAGTCAATCAGTCAAAACTTATAAATTATTTTTCTTATACGATAAACATATACCGTTTTCACTCAACTTCATGCAACAATAGGATATTATGAAAAAACAGGTTGTTTTAAACGTAATATTTTTAGTACTATTCAAATGCCTTTCCTTTGGTCAAGGATCAGCTTACTGCGGACCATTTATAGTCAAATCACCCATTGTATGGAATGAGGAAAACAATAAAACAATTAGTGGGTTGGAAATTGCCAATCCAAAAGGGCATTGCATTAAACTTACTGACTGTTCCAACATCATAATCCAAAATTGCAAGTTAGGGCCTTCGAAGAATGAAGGGGTTTATTTATACCATTGCAAAAACATTACCATTACAAATTGTTCCATGGATTCTGTTGATTCAGGAGTTGTAGCTGACGGTTGCACAGGGATAAAAGTCATACATAATGATGTGAAAAATGTACTTGGTCCAATGCCAAGGGGACAAATGGTTCAGTTTGGGAGAGTATACGGAGGAGGTAACAGCATCAGTTACAACGTAGGGGAAAATATACAGGGACAAAGCTTTCCGGAGGATGAAATAAGTTTGTATATGTCAAACGGAACACCTGAAGACCCAATACGGGTTATTGGAAACTGGATACGAGGAGGAGGACCTTCAACATCAGGAGGAGGAATAATGACAGGGGACAAAGGAGGGTCGTATGTGCTTGTAGAAGATAATATCCTGGTAGATCCGGGACAGTATGGTATAACAATCTCCAGCGGGGAACATATTACCATTAAAAACAATAAAATATTTGGTAAAAAACAACCTTTCAGTAACGTTGGCCTGTCATCCTGGAATCAATATTCATCGGAGTGTTCTTCGAATACGATACAGGATAATGAAGTTAACTTTACTAATAAAGAAGGTGTATTAAATTGCTTGTGGAATGCCGGGAATTGCGGTGTAATCACAGGATGGAAAACTAATTTTTACAATTCAAATTTAAAACCAACTCTTCTTCCTTCAAAAATAATAGGAAGATGTCACGAAAATACCGCTAATAAAATTTCAACTGCTATTAAATAAAGATATCCAACCATATGTATATCACGCAACTTAAGTATTTAACAATAAGATTCTTCAATAATAAATTAATTACTAACTCAAAAATTAAAATTCTGAATATATCCTACTTTAAATTTCAAAAAAACACTTCAAGAAAAGCAACTATAATAAAATAAATTCAAATTCTGAATACTAATAATCTTATTGGCTCAAATCAGGTTAAATAAGACTTCTATTCATAATTGTTCCTATATTTTCCATATTACGCACCTTTTACAAAGATGCTGTAATATAAAAAATATGCTCATAAAAAATTAAGAAGCATAAATAGTATAAATACGTCCACTCTAATTTACTAACTCTAAATATAATTCATATTGATCATACTTTAAAATTTCAAATCAACATTTAATGGAAGATACAGGAATTAAATAATAGCAAATTTTGAATACTAATAATCTTACTCGCTCAAATCAGGCTTAATAAGACTTTTATTCATAATACTTCCTGCACTTTCAATATTACGCACCTTTTACAAAGATGTCGCAGTATTACACATATGCTCAAACCAATAGAACCTGAACTTCCCGATCTGTTGTTTTTAGAGCACTGGAAATACTTTTCATCTCTTCAAAAACAGTATATCCCTGTCATTGATTCATCAAATCAGGATGAAAGTTTATCTATACAAATGTATTGAGTTATACAAATGTATTGAGTTTGGAATCATTCCAGTTACATAATTACGAAAATAATTTACATGATTCACACATCTCGATATAGACTATATGGCGGAAATAGAAAATTTATTCAATACCAATAAACTCATAATAGAAACAATATAAATTCATTTTAGTTCATTCAGGGTTTAAAATTCAAGCCCGACACCTGTAAATAATTTGAAAAGCAAAAAACTATTTATAGAGTTTTATCAAGCTATTCAACACCGATTATTTTCGATTACTTACTTAATAAAATCTCATTGCTAACACTTAAGCAATGAGACAAACACAAAAACATCATGAAAAAAACAGCAAAATTAATCCTATTACCAATCATACTTTTATTTCTATTCCACGGTTTTTCTTACGGTCAGGGATCAACTTACGGCGGACCTTATACAGATTCACAACCTATAGTACTTGACGGTGTAAGCAACAAGACCATTGATATGCTAAAAATCACCAATTCATCCGGTCATTGCATCAAACTATCCAATTGTTCCAACATCACTATTCAGAATTGCAAATTGGGACCTTCGAAAGGTGAAGGAGTTTTCTTATCGAATTGCACGAACATCACAGTTACCAATTGCTCCATGGAGTCAGTTGAAAGTGGAGTTGTTGCAGATGTAGGCAGTGGTATTAAAGTGACACACAATGATGTAAAAAATGTACAGGGTCCAATGCCTCGCGGACAAATGGTGCAGTTTGGGAATGTTTCAGGAGGAGGCAACAGCATAAGCTATAATGTAGTAGAGAACATAGCCGGACAGAGTTATCCGGAAGATGAGATCAGCTTATTTATGTCGAATGGAACCGCACAGGATCCGATACAGGTTGTTGGAAACTGGATACGTGGTGGAGGTCCATCAACTTCAGGCGGTGGAATCATGACCGGCGATGAAGGAGGCTCGTATGTACTTGTACAGGACAACATCCTGGTTAATCCCGGGCAATATGGTATTACCATTTCAAGTGGAACGCATATTACGATCAATAACAACAAGATCTATTCTGATAAGCTGCCATTCAGCAACATTGGCCTCTCTGCTTACAAACAATATTCCATAGAAACATCATCAAATACAATTTCGAATAACCAGGTGAATTACACAAATAAAGATGGCGTGCTGAATAATATGTGGAATGCAGGGAATTGCGGAGTCATTACAGGGTGGGATACAAACACCTATAATTCGAACATGAATGCGTCTATTCTACCCGCACAAATAATCGGAAGAGCTAAGGCTGATACGATTCAAACTCCGAAACAAGATACAATTCCGGTAGTAAAGCCCAAACCGGTTGATGTCAATCTGAAGATTTATCCAAATCCGAGCTATAGTCAATCCATTGGTGTGACAGCACCAACCCCGAACAATGAGAAAATCATCATTTACGATTTAAAGGGTCAAGTAATGATTCAGCAATCCATAAACAATAGTAAAACTGAAATTAATTCAGGTAGTCTTCCGGTAGGGGTGTATATTATTAAAATCTTCAATAATGATGCCGTAGTCGATATCCGGAAGATTATTGTTGGCAAAAAATAATCCGTTAAAAGTCCTTCTAATCGCCAAAAGTTAGAAAATCAGTATGAAAAAACTCATTATCTTAAATCTGGTATCGATTTTTATTATTCACAGTGTCTCCTATGGTCAGGGATCAACGTACACGGGACAGTATGTGAGTTCTTCACCCATTAAATGGGATGGCATAAACAATCAGAATATAAGCAAATTGAAAATAATAAATCCCTTTGGACATTGCATTTCGCTTTGTAATTGTTCAAATATAACAATCCAGAATTGCAAATTAGGGCCATCGTTGAATGAAGGGGTATATTTGTATAATTGTACAAATATCACAATTACAAATTGCTCCATGGATTCAATTGATTCAGGGGTTGTTGCCGATGGTTGTACCGGTATAAAAGTTACTCATAATGATGTAAAGGATGTACAAGGACCCATGCCCCGCGGGCAAATGGTGCAGTTTGGAAACGTGTTAGGCAGTGGAAACAGCATAAGTTATAATGTAGTAGAAAACATTAACGGTCAGAGTTTTCCTGAAGATGCCATCAGCCTGTACATGTCAAAGGGTACAGCCGCTGATCCGATTCAGGTTGTAGGTAACTGGATTCGTGGTGGAGGGCCTTCTACTTCAGGAGGAGGTATTATGACAGGTGATGAAGGTGGATCGTATATTCTGGTACAGGATAATATTCTGGTTAATCCGGGTCAATATGGCATCACGATATCTAGTGGCGATCATATTACCATTAAGAACAACAAGATCTATTCAGATAAAGAACCTTTCAGTAATATCGGCCTTTCAGCTTACAGGCAGTATGACATCGTTACTACGGCAAATACTATTATGAATAATGAAGTGAATTTCACAAATAAAGACGGAGATTTAAATTGTCTTTGGAATGCCGGCAATTGTGGGGATATAGCAGGTTGGGAAACAAACATGCATAATACAAATTTAAATGCAAATATTCTACCGGCAAAAAT
>Ga0302284_1001487_pt1 | contig 10537 bp, 6 predicted proteins | sample III_Fen_E2_1_FD_198760 | JGI IMG/M metagenome (GOLD analysis project Ga0302284, IMG submission 198760) | Peat permafrost microbial communities from Stordalen Mire near Abisko, Sweden - III_Fen_E2_1 | ecosystem: Environmental > Terrestrial > Soil > Wetlands > Permafrost | place: Sweden: Abisko...
ATGGTCAGTACCCTTGTTTTTATTCAAAAAAGAAGGCCTTTATCAGCATACATACATTAAAGATTTGACTGCTTAATGGGTGTATCCTCATTTAGTTTCTCTAGCTTACTTGCGATATTAACGCACGGTATTTTCGAACATCGGAATAGCTGATCTCAAAGAATTGTGGGTTCATTATCCTAAAAACGGAATCGTTATCAACCCTAGAGAGTTTTCCCCTGGAAATCCTGATCCTGATTTATTAGTTCTTATCAACGAAATCTTCGCTTTGAAAAGACCTCTAGGAAGTTTTGGAGCATACACAATCAGCACGTTGCTAGCTTTGATGTCATTTAAAGACTTTTAAGCGAAATATCCGTCGTTCTACACTGAAGAAATTGCTAAAGCTTACGAAGACGGCTATTGGTTTGTGGAGTTTAATTATTTTAATTTCAGAGAATCTTACCATGGTTCGTTGGATGATGGTCGCTGGTGGGATACTATTTTAATCAGCTGGTCGATGCTAGAGAGTGGACAAGATAAAGATAAGCTCTTCCCGATTGTCGATAACATGGTTCGAGAAGGTCTTCAACCATTAAAAGGAATTGGTTATGGATATGATTTTGAATATGCACCTGATACAGATGACACTGGATTGTTGCTTGTTGTCATGAGTTATTATAAAGAATAGTACTCCAAGGAAATCCCTGAAACCATTAATTGGCTGCTTTCAATGTAAAATGATGATGGTGGATATCCTGCTTTCGATAAAGGTAAAATTTAAAAATATTTGCAGAAAATGTTAAAAAATAAACAGTTTTTTAAATTAATAAATAATTTTCTTTTGACTGTGCTTGCTTTTAGGAAAGAATGATGATGGTTGGTTTTTGAAGACGATATTTGCATTATCTGGAATATCAAACTCATGCGAAATATTCGATCCTTCATGTCCAGATATTACAGGCCATGTGATGGAAGGTCTTGGAGAATTCGGTTATGGAGCTGATTATCCAAATATCATGAACATGATTAAATACTTGAGAACAACATAGAATTCATGGGGTACATGGCAAGCTCGTTGGGGAATAAATTATATTTTCTCAGTGAGTTCAGTTGTTCCTGGATTAGCTAGGGTGAACTATGATCTTAGTGAAAATTGGGTACAAAGAGCGATTTAATACTTGATTTCGAAGTAAAATAATGATGGCGGATTTGGTGAGTGCACGCTATCATATAATGATCCTGAGAAATGGAATGGAAAGGGAAAATCAACTGTGACATAAACAGCTTGGGGATTATTGGCGTTAATCGAAGTCTACAATCAAAATGATATTATTAAATAAGCTGCTGACAGAGCTGTAGAATATCTCCTAAATGAATTTAAAAATGATAACTACACATTCTTTGACCATTCAACTGTTGGAACTGGACACAGAGGGCTGCTCTACTTGCAATATCCATCATATGCATAATCATTCCCTCTTGTAGCCTTGAATAGATACCAAAAGGTGCAGAAGAACGAATATAAATTTTCTGAAGCAATCTATGCAGGAGATGGATAGAAAAAACAGAAATGAAATTGTTTTTTTGTATGTTTTATGTTTGAATTATTTTTGTTTGCATAAGAAAATATAATTGATTCTTCCAAAGTGTACTAGCTGTTAAAATTGATTAATCTTAAATTTTTCTTGAAATATTATCCCAATAAATTCGTTTTTTTATGAAATTAATAATTAAATTTGAATTGAATAACTTGATCAGAAATGCAAAATGCCAAATAAGAAATTTACAAAAAATTTTTTTTTAATTTTTTTTTTAAGAAATTTTTTTGAGATTTTTTCTAAGTTTTTTTAAAAACTATACTAACATAAATAACATGAACGCAACAACTAAAATGAAGTTAAAAAATGTATTCGACATCTTCAGACTCTCCGATCTTCGCTTTGTTACAATGTTATTTGATTTTTTTTAAAATGTGTGTTGTTTTATTTGATTTTATGTTTTTTTTGAATTTGAATTTGATTTTTTTATTTAATTTTTTGATTTGATTTGTTTAATTTAAATTTTATTTTTAGATATTTTTTTTAATTTTATTTGAAATTACGTAAGAGCTTAATTTTTGAAGATCGAAAGGGATAATTTCATATATAAATAGCAATATAAAATGAATAGGTTTACATATGGTGAAGAGCGAAGAGAGAGGTGAAGAAGAAGCGAATACATAACGACAAGATCTTGTAACGATGGGCATCAACAGGTGGTCTGGGACTATGTTTTATCAACGATGAAAGCTCGTAGTGAATTTGTGGTGTAAAATTGACATTAAGCCGGGTGTCTATGGGTAAAGTTTTCCAATCCTTTAGTTTTGGGGTATTGAAAAATGTATTCACTTTGGGAGTTCAATCTTGATAAACATTTCTTTATGGGCTAGGAGGAATTGCAAGGAAAGCTGAGATCAAAGAACAAACAAACTGTTTGCTACTTCTTTCTCATTTTCTACATGCTAGTTTCCACCTTTCTTTCTTTCAAGCAGCTGGGAGGATATATGTTTTTTAGATTAAATAAATTATAAAGTGGTCTTTTATTATATGAAGAAAATCAAAAATCTATTGAAATAAAAAGGGGGGAGGCAGAAAATCACTTTTAATTAATTATCCATTAGATTTCTATTAAGACACACAAATTATTCACCATAACACTTATAATCTCTCTGCTTTTCACTCTTTTTGTGTGTCCTTTAGTTGCAAAGAAACAGTTGCTAAAGGCCCTCAGTTTCAGAAGCGAAGAAGCATTTTAAGAACCCCTTCATCCTTTAGCCTTATTACAGCTATCCCTAGGGTATCTTAGTTGAGAACACTCACTTCCTACTTAGAAATTTCAAATAAATTTGACTGAAATTTAGATGAATGCAGATAATTTAAATCCCAACCATGCAAATGCTGGTTCAATGATGATCGATGAGCCTGCACCTAAAGTCTAATAATCGATCAATGAGCACTACACTACAAACCGACGATTGCTGTTCATTAATCTGATTGCATTTGGATTTTTACTTAATTTTGGATCAACAGGACTCCGATTACTGTAGACTTACCCTTAAACTCTCGTATTTTCAGCTTAAACTTAAGATGAGAATTGGAAAGAACAAAACACACTTATATATGTGATCCTTAGCTCTCTTGGACTCGTCTTCGGAATATTCTCTGGGTATGTTAATGATTTTGTCATGAGGAAATACGCTTTTCTCATCTACACATTCCCATACTTTATCAACATTATCTTGTAAATCGTGTATGGTGTATGGGTGATAATCAACAGATCTGATGAACAAAGCACAACAGATGGCTCGCAGGCTAGTCATCTTGAATAAAATCGATAGATATAACTCATAATCGAGCTAATCTACCATAACATCGCAGATGGATACAAGGTAGTAACTTACTTGATTCTCTTGGAGTACTTCGAACACAATGATTTCTACTGGCATTGTGCTATTTCTGTGGTCAGTACATAGGATCTGCCATTCACCCTGCATTCTGGAATATACTAGTTGGTTGTGTATTTCAATGAAAATAATTATTTTAATTATGATATTTGCAATGATGATGCGTTGTTTCCATAGGAGAAATTCGTGATTCCTTCCATGTCTAGACCTGTTTAGATTGGGCTGTTCGCTGTGTACATATTCACAATTTTACTATCATTGCTCTTCTTCCGAAGGATTCTTCGTATTTTAGAGGAAAAGCATACAATTGAACGAAGAGATCCACAATTACTAAATTACCATTATTCAGGAGGTTCCAAAAATAATCTCTTCTAGAATTACGCGTATTTATTCTCAAAGTCCAACTTCTTAGTGTATCTAGTGATTTTTATTATCTTCACATAGACTTCTTATTTCCCGTGGGTCTCGAAATATTAAACGTAATTCTACTAGCAATACACTTAAAACTTCGACATAGCGAATGTCTTTTCACCTGTGAATTAAATTCTGAATTCTGTATTCTCAACTCTTTTCACTCTCATCATCGCGTATTCTATTAAAGATAGTAGTAAAAGTAGTAGTACTTCTAGGGTAGAAAGCAGTCAGATCATCCCTAGTTAGGTCCCTCAAGGGAACAAACAACAAGAAGAGGAAATACCTCTTAATGAAACAGCCAGAAGATAGCACTGTGAAAATAGCAACTGCTCAGCATCTAATTCTCAATAATAAATTGTAAAAAGAAGAAAGCTGGACTAAAAACTACGAGTATCTTGCTTGATAATTTCAGTATTTAATTTCATCATGCTGATCGAAAATACTTGCAACAATTGCGATTCTATCCCAGAAGAAAAGGGAGTAGGGTTCTTTATCATATCAAATACATTCTTAGTACTGATGCTTGCCTGTACTTGTCTGATTGGCACAGCATATAATTTCTTACTCATGAGTTCTGTGCTGAAGATCGTGCAGTTGTTTCATTCCAGGAACAAAGCCCTGGGATCAGCATTGAGTATCATGATCTCAGCTGTTTATTTCTTTGAGTTTCTGAATTATATCATTCAATCAGATGGGACAGTGATTTACAGCATCTATTTTGCTTTGAATTCCTTAGCACTTTTTGCTATGATCACAATACACTCGAGAGATTCTAGACCAATAGCTCCAGTTATATAATTAACAAATAATACTAGAGATAATGATAACTAATGATGTTTTCTTCATAAATTTACTGAAAATAAATAATAAAAAAATCCTAAATTTCATTTAATATGTGTCGTAACACAGCATTTTTATTAAAACTATTAAAGCGAAGAAATCCTACTTTTTTCTTTAGAATTTAAGACAACGCTAGGATGAAAACAATCTATTGAACAGTAAAGAAGAAAACTGATCTGCTAATTTCAATATTTTAAATATATTTTGATTTTTGGAGCCTTAATTGATTTGAAAATTATTAAAAAAGAAGAAACAAACCAATTGATCCACCCATTGAATTCACCTTTAAAAATATTACTCTTTTCTCTTGAATAATTAAATTAAATATTTTTTATCCCTTTTTTTCTTATTTTTCCCCCCAAGACAATTTTTGAATCTGATGTATGGTTGATCTATGGGGAGGCTTAGTAATTTCAATCTTATATGGGGAATCACAATTCAAAAAGACCTTTAGTGTCCAAATTAATTTGAAATCCTTTCCCTTTAATATGAATGCTTTTTCCTTCCCAACCGAACATCCGTTGGCAAAATTTCTACTATTAATGACAAAATTTTTATTTTTTTTGAATTTCCTTCATTTTGTATGAAAATAAGAAGATTATTTATTTTAATTTTTTTTTTTTATTATTTAATTTTTTTCATAGAAATATTCATATTTTTAATCTTTTCTTGGATATATATCCATAATAATATTTTTGTTATATTTGAATTTATTTATAAGTTTATAATCTAATTGTTTTCTTTCCTCTTTCTTTGCATATTTCTCGATTATCATAAAAAGCAGCAGCAACAACAACAGGGACAAGCATTTTCTCGAATATATTACTAAAAGCTCTTCAACTTCTTCCATTTCTCGTAAAACGAGACATTTAACTCATTTACAATTTTAGTATGATTGTTGAAAATCGTTTATTTTGAAAACGAGATCGGGGCGATAGTTATTAGAATAGTGTTTTCGTTATTAAAGTTGTAGTAGTTGTTATTATCCTCGTCTATTAGAGGAGGTTATTAACTCTGAATTTAATCGAGTTTATTCTTCTCAACATTTTGAGCAAGTGAGCATGATAGAATCGACAGCTGGAATGGCTTTGCAATCGGATTGGTAAAATGTTTCGGGAGTAAATATGCTGATTTTGACAAAGAACCGAACTGATTCTCGATAAAAAATTAGCAATTCCATAACCAGCGGAGCAATTTTACATGGGCAACACTGCTGTTCCCTTTTTTTGGCGCTTGCCTTGTAGATTGGACTTTTATTTTTATTTTATTTTATTTAATTAAATAATTACTTTTTTTCATAGTTTTCTCTCAAGGAAGAGGAAGGGATGTATTAATCAAACAACAAAGAAAAAGGAATATTTTGAAGGGGAAGATTAATGTTCAATATTGAATGATTATTTTTTTAGATTATCTTTATTTATTTTTTTCCTTTTTGACTTTGATTTCCCTTTCATTTTCTTATGAATCCCTCCTCATCCCCTCCCCAATCAAATAGAAAAGGAAATGCATAATTAAAAAAATAATTAATTTGTTTTTAGATTGTTTTGAATGGGGATTGCTTTTTGCTTGATAAAAATATTAAGTAAAACTGCGAAGAAATCATAAAAAATACAAATAATTCAGATAATTTAATGAATAAAAGCGATCATAGAATAGATTCATTTAAGGTTCATGATACGAATTGGCTTCTTATGTGCATGCAAATTACTCTTCATAGGGACTTTTTTCTTCTACTAAAGAGTTGATCTCACTTTTCAGAAGCTTAAACAATTCTTGCGATAAATAGGAGTAGTAGTAGTAGTAAACAAAAAAAAATGGTTTAATATCTAATTTAATCTTTATTTTGTCATGGGCAAAACCATTCTCTCAAGGTTTCTAAAAGTTGTTTCATGGCTTGGATTTGTAATCAAGCCAATTAATATTCTCTGCTGACTTTCCATTCTTGAACTTCCCTTCAAACTTCAATTTACCTTCACTATTATACACCTACCCAATACCTTTATTCGAGTTAAAAAGAATAAACCATTTACAAACATAACAAAACGGGGATTTTTTCTTTTTTTTCTTTCACAGTTAATAATATTTACCATGAGGCTCTCCACATTACCATTGCCCTTTATAATGGATAATACCTCCGCGATAATAAAATGCTCCGTTTCCATCTTTAAATCCATTTTTCCATTGGCCTTCATAGTATCCACCATAAATCACTGTTTCACAAATACAAAAAAGGATACTTAAAAGCACAATTTCATAAAAAGATCTCAAAAAAGAAGCTGAGTTATTAATTGATACACTAATTTATTCATAAAAAAGAATGCTTTTTTTTGTTGATATTTCCTACTAAAAACTTTTTCGACAATTTTTGATTTAGTACCTTGATATACTCCATAGCCGTGTCGCTCATTTGAAGAATTGATCTCACCTGTGTATGTTGAACCCGTTTTCATGACAAGAGTGACTTGATTTTATGCGTTTGCAGGACTCATTTTACTTATGAAGCTACTACCTGGTTAGAGTTGATAATAGTATTTTTTCTTGCCATCAACATGTTTCATAACATGACGATACTCAGGGCTTTAAAGCTTTTGTTAATACTCCTTGTCTTGAGTTTACTGTAGTTCTTTTACGTAGGTGTTCTAGTCCATGCCGATTCTAAAAAGCAAGTTGAAAATAGCTGCAGAGAATCTGTTGAGGTCTTGTTGATGTAACTTCAAAATATTAAAGAGTTTGTTTTGAGCCACGAAACAACAAAATTAATTATTTTTGATAATAATAATACTCCAAGTTCTTTCCGCCAGCAATAATCTAATCTTTTTCCCTTTTTTTTAGTTCAATATTTTACTACACCTATTTATCAATCAATTTAATTACTATTGATCCATTTTGTAATATTTTATCTTCATCTTTTTACACTTTCCTGAAGAGGTTTAGCCCTTCAAAATTCATTTAATAATAATTTTGTTAAAGCAATCAAAATGCAATGGGAAACAGCATTACACAAATATGCAAATATTACTTCAAAACAATTCTTAATTTTGTATAGCTTCTAAGATACTTCATTTCTGGTTTTTCATCTCCTTCTTATTTGCAAGTCTCAATGTTGATAGAACCCTCTAATTCTAAGGAAGAATCCAAGTTTGTAGAAAAAATCTTTCGCGTTGGAGGCCAAGTATTCAAATAAGAACACCAAAAACACATCGATGAAGATATAGTCTATCACTATGCACAAGAAGAAGCTTGCTACATGCCATTTTTAGATTGATGACTCGTCAAACTTATCAGCTGCTTAGATTTCGATGAAGAACAAAAACGCATAGAGGAATATGAACACCACATAGTACAAAGGGAAAACCCTAGAAAAAAACAAAACAAATTAAATAGGAATATTATCAAGGAAAAATAAAGAAAAAAACTAGAAGTTTTTTTATTGGAATTGCAATTTGTTACGTAGCTGATCCTCCTACTGTTCTTCTGAGCTTGACAGCGAAAAATCCCCATATGTAATTCGCTATCCAACTAGCAATAAGTGTGTAAATTATACAAAGCGTAACATCAGAAGAGACCAATGTATTGTACTGTTATTAGAGGAAAAAAAGATAAAAAATAATGTAAATTTTTTAAAGCAAGTATCAAATATAATTCTTCATTTTCCAGTAGAACTGAAAATACAAAGTTTGATTGTAAAAATCAAGATTCTTACTGCAGCTGGGATGATCTTGTACATTATCGCAAGGAAGCATGAAATGAACATCCAGTTCATGATGAGAATACTGATCTTTTAGATTTAATAGTTCTTTTCTTACGTATGGTAGATACTGTAGAAATGCAAGGACATAAATGGATTCATCTCGACTTGCTCAGTTACCACTTCAGAAATCTACTAAGAACTTGATTCTATTATACTTTACCTTCTATCTGAAGTAACTCCAAATCCTCCTTCAGTATCTTACCTTGGATCTGTCAATTGATTGTCAGCTAGCTCGTAATTCCTTTCTCTTGGTGGTGGAAGAACATTATTATTCATAACTTCGTTGATTTGCATTCTTCTTTTTGGGATTTAACTTGAACTGAGTCCAGGGACAAACAGAAAGACTAGCACTAACAAAACAAACAGCGAGATCAAACACATAGGGATGATAAACCCTGAGAACTTCCAGTAGTCATATTAAGCTGTGATAAAGAAATCAGAGCTGGGTGAATTATCTAGAATATCCATTTGATAAGCGAATTACCTGCCTGTAACCAATGCTTTTTAGAGATCGTAGAAGCAAATCACATGGGTAAGGCAATCGATGGTTTTATCATTGTAGACACCTAGATCTTCTGAGCTATCCCACTTGGAAGTGCTTTCGTTTAGGATCTTACATGTTGGGGTTGCATATTCTTTGAGACTGTACTGCTAGGATTTATATTTTGGAATTAAAACAGCTAAGTAGTCTTGCTGCAATGTAACCGTGAAACTGGAGAATTTTGAATAAGCCATCAATGTTTTATCTGTTACAGTGCTGTAGAATACACTGAGTTATATCACCATTGAATTGATGCTAGTGTCGATATATGCGTACCTAATATTTTTTAATAAAAAGTTATTTGGAATTGTTGGTAGGGTAAAAATAAAAATTGCTTACCGGTTAAATGCAAAGATATTGACATAGAAGAAGATATCGTATCCTGCTGCTTAGGTATTAAATGCGCTGTACGCTTTGCTTGAAATAAAGAAGCTTGGAGTGTCGATAGCTATCTTTAAACAGTTTGCAGAGGATATTGTGTCAATATTCATGAAATTAATTGCACTTGGTTTATGGGCGATCATGAGGTACTCTTAGAAGGATTTAGCGTCTCCATTTTTTAGGTATTAGAAGTATAAATCTGTTTTTGTTCCATAGATTGTGCTCAGGGTAGTAGTAGTTAGAGATTGAAGTGTGGCGGTAATTGATTAGGGGTAATAGATGTCTAGAGCAGCTTAAAGTTTAACATTTGGTAGTTCAATGGACGAAGAAGCTAATGCTGTGAGGATAGTTGTATCTGAGGATTGGGATAGCTACTAGCTAAGAACTGATACTACACCGATGTACTAGCCGAATATAGTGTACTTTAAATTGCTTCCAGCTGAGAAAGGGGAACAATATCAATAAAATCAATGTAACATTTGCTTTTAATAAAATCAAGTAATTTGAGGAGAAATACAGTTTTTTACAAAAAAGAAATAAGCTCAAAATCTCTCTCTCTCTCTTGTTTACCTGAGGTTGGTGTGGCTTGCAGGACAGTTTAATAGTTAAGTACCAAAAAATCAAAAGAAGCCAAGACAGTGTTGAATTATGCAAGTGTTGTCTGGTCAAATCCATCTGCTTACTCGGCAAGGACAAGGAATGTATTGAGGGTCTTCTCGTAGTCTGGTGTTCCAGTGTCTTTATTGGTGAGAATATTGGCCAATCCTTTTAAGACAGTCTATATTGAAGTGTTAATAGAAGAAAGATTAGACTTTTAGCTGTTGCATCTAGCTCCATAGTAAATTCCACTTGAGACACATGAGCATTTCTCAAATGCTGTCGATGCATGGTCTGCACCTCCACATTCCAAGGAGTCTCTAGCATATTATGTAGTTTATCTGATTTCGTTCACAAAGTAAGCTCCTCCTATTTTTTCAACGGCGTATCTGTAGACGATTTCAGAGCGGAATGGCAGTTGATCTGCTAAGGATAAGGTAGCTACAGGAATGGTGTCGAAGGTTGTAAGCAAGGGAATTAAGTCGACAGCAGTTTTTGTGCATGTGTTTTAGTAAACCCCCGATCCTGTATCTTCATAACTAGCATAGAAGCCATTTGCACATTGGAGGCATACACCTGTAATTGGGCT
>Ga0302284_1001495_pt1 | contig 10509 bp, 9 predicted proteins | sample III_Fen_E2_1_FD_198760 | JGI IMG/M metagenome (GOLD analysis project Ga0302284, IMG submission 198760) | Peat permafrost microbial communities from Stordalen Mire near Abisko, Sweden - III_Fen_E2_1 | ecosystem: Environmental > Terrestrial > Soil > Wetlands > Permafrost | place: Sweden: Abisko...
TGTTATCTTCTTTGTTTCTACGTTCATATTTTCTCTTCTTTTTTAAAGTTGTTTCTACAGTTGTTAGATTATTTTATTAAGAGCTGATTTTATCAGAAATGTTAGTTTAAGGAAGTTATTACAATACAACTGTACTATTCGTGTTCCCGTTGCTTTTTAGGTTCTAATTGTTATTACTGGGCATTGCAATAATTGGCTTTTATACCTCCTCTAATTAATCACAAGAAGCACTAACTTCAGAATCATCTTCTGTAATAATAATTCCTATTGGGTTATGACTTTAATTTTGCTTGCTTGTTTGAGCTGTTAACAATTTCGAATTTGACTACTCCGAAGTTAGTTATGCAGATTAATCTTCGGTAGTTGTTTTAGAGTAAATATTATTATTGTGGGCTGGAATTACTCCATTACTTGAAGTATTTTTTGAGGATTGAAATAATTTGTGTGTATCAAGCTGTGTTGGTGAGTTTTTAGTATTGGATTGATCATTGCCAGATGTTGTTTCAGATTGGGATGTCTATTAGTTTTGGGATTATTCTTTCTTTTAATTTTCTTAGAGTGATGAGTCTGATACAATCGATTTCTTCTCTGATGCTTATCTCTTTAGCTGAAAGCATCAAAAATAATAGTTTTTTTGTGAAACCATTTTAAGCAGTCACAATAATAATAAATTATCCAATTATATCCCTTTCTTTTTTCTATGACATTCCCAACCTCAATTCTTTCCATATTTTTAAGCATAATAATAGCAAATTTGATTCTCAAGTTTAAGAAAATTATCTCTAAAAAAAGATGCAATATTTTCAAACTGATCTCGAAATTATAATCTAATATCTTTCTCCCAAAATGGCAATGAGAAACATGAGAGGTTTGGAGTGAAAAACGAGTCTCAGGAACTACAGAGAAATGTACACAAGCGGGACTCTTAGCCCCTTAAAAATACCAACAGAGATAGAGAGAGAATCTATAATTACCTTTTTTTTTGTCCTTCCAGGCTGATGTTCAAGCCTATCTATCTATTGTCTGATTTTCTTCAACTCCCTATTGGATAGTTTTTCAGGAACAGAACTTTCCTGTGCGAGTTGTTTTCCAGGATTCTTTTTCTTTCCGCCACTAGTGCCATTTTACGTATGCGTTTCAGAACCTTTCCCACGTCTATTCTCTTCATGTTATTGTCTTTTTGATGTTGGATTGTTGATGTTAGAACTGATTTAAGAACTATTCTCCTCATCATACTCAGAGCTGCCGTCCATTTCAATATCTTAAGCATCTCCCATTTGGTATTGGATCGTTTTGTTTCAATTATCGTGCAGCACTTCTTCAGGCTCGTAGAGGAGCAAATCGTAAAGGAAGAATAGAGATAGGTAGATATAAATAGGGTGTCTTTCCCACGCAACTAGAGTAAATAAAGGTCCTAAGAATATTGACAGATGTTTCTTAGAATTAATGAAGTTAATAAATCTCTCTCTCTTCTAACAATGTACAGGGAGAATACGTCAAACAATAAAAAGACTTAACTTGTGTATATATCGAATTTGTTTCTGCTCTGGTTCTTCAGGAAGGGAAGCACTTCGTCTTTTTAAAAACCCAGATGGTTTAGTTTTATTTTATTTTATATTATGTTCCAATGCCAAATTTTCTCCCCCTCCCCTGTATTCCTTATTTTATTTATTTCTCCCTTCCTCTCTCCTCCCCGCCTCACAAGCATACAAATAATCCTCAAATATATAATCATTTCTCCAATCTTCTCTTTCTACTCTGATTCTTAGTTTCTCCTATCTTGGTAATTAATAATTTGAATATCCTTATGTCAGGTTAGCCATTGATTGCTCTTAGATGAACGAATAAGAGCTCAGATAAACAAATTGTGTTAACTAATCAATAAGGAAAACAAGTATTTTTGAATTAATCAATCTACTTCCTAAAAAATTGCTTAATCTTGATGATATAAACTTCAGCCAATATTTTTTTAAATTACCTTAGAATCGGTTTGATTATCAAGTTTTTAAGATTAAGAAATTATTAGTGAGAGAGGTAAAGAAAGTGTGAATTTTTACAGATTCTAAATAATAATAAAAGAAGAAGAAGGAATTGTGACAAACAACTCTAAGGGAAACAGAAACAATGACATCAGTTGGAGAATATGCTGGTTAAATCAGTGAACAACTTGATGAGCTACAGAAGCTTATCGAGAAAATTGAAAAATCAGAGGGATAATAGAGAGCTAATAGGATAAAGAACTGCTAACTGAAGATCAAGAACATCAAGAATGATTTGGAGACATATGAATTTGAGATCAGTAATCTCGATCGTCATGAGGAAGCTCAATATCGCAAAAACTTTGATACTCTTTCGGGTCGATATAAGCTAGTTAAGAATGATTTCGAGCTGAAACGTAACGAAGGCAATCAAGCAGCTGAATAATTGTTTGCAGATCGGGCGCAAAAGTTTAAAGTTGAACTTCAAGACAGAAATGTTAAAGCTATGGATCGTAATTCATTTGGATATTTTTATCAGTTCGAATGATTAGAGGAATAAGAAAGAAAAGGATATGACTTATCATGTCATTATTCTAATCAAGCAAAAGGTTTTTTCATAAAATAACAAATGTTTATTGGAAATCTTTTAACTTATTTTGTTTTTGATGAAAATAATCAGAGGACCAAATGATCTAATTCGGACAAGATGTACAAGAAAAAGGTAAAATAATAGAAAGATGGATAGTGAACTCTGTTGCATGCTTGACAATTATGTTTGTTTGAACGCTTAGGTATCGAGAAGCTCAATGCTATGGAGGGTATACTGGAAGAGGATCTGGAATTAGCTGATAGAATAAACCAAGAACTGGACGAATAAATCAAGAAGCTTGACAATATTAGTGCTACAACAATGGATATTTAGACTTAATTAAAGCGAACTACAAAATTGATAACATATTTCGCAAAGTCTGTCAGCACAGATAAGATTCTGATGTGTCTCATTTGCACCATCACACTCGTTATTGTAGTTCTAATTATTCTATCGATTGCTGGAGTTGGAACTGGGTTCAATGTTCAGGATATTGTCTGACGTGTCTTGATAGATCTACTTTTAATTCAGAATATTGCTAAGTTAGAATTCGTTTTTTGTTTTGAAAAGTTATCTTTGAAATCGATTCAAAAAAGATCCAAAAGAAACTCTATGAGAAACTTTTAAGGTATTGTTTAGCTGTAGACAAATAATAAGATATTTATCTTCTTATTAGATATATTTTTGTGAATTGCGAGTTTTATGTTAGTTTTTCTGTTTCTAAGTTGGTTTGGGGGAAAGGATACAAACACAGTATAAATTTAGAAGAAATAGTAGGGAGGAAAGGAGTTCCAAATAGATATTTTAATAAATTTAAACAAGAAGTAGCTGCTTTAAGAATTCCACTAAGAATGCCTCCTAAGAAAGAAGAAGTTGTCAAGAAAGTCAAGCTAGGTCGTCCTGGCAACACCCTAAAGATGGGAATCGTTGGTCTTCCAAACGTCGGAAAGTCTACAACTTTTAATCTGCTTTCAAATTTGAACATCCCTGCAGAAAACTACCCATTTTGCACAATCGATCCAAATCTTGCAAAAGTCTTCGTCGATGATGAGCGCTTCAATAAACTCTGTGATATGTAATGACAGCTGAACACAGCAGTTTAAAATTCTTATCTTATTTTTAATAATTTAGCCATAAGCCTAAATCTAAAGTCCCTGCGACATTGAGCATCATGGACATTGCTGGACTTGTGCCTGGAGCTTCTAAGGGTGAAGGTCTCGGAAATGCTTTCTTGAGTCACATTAGAGAAACTGATGCACTCTTCCACGTTGTCAGAGCTTTCGATGATCCTGAAATTACCCACACAGAAGCTGAAGTTAATCCAGTTAGAGATTTACAAATCATCAGCGACGAGTTGGTCTATAAAGATTAGGATATTCTCGCTAAAAGAATGGAAGAAGTCAAGCATAAGATCAATAGATTCAATGACAAAGAATCCAAAGAAGAGAAGGATGTCCTCGATAAAGTTGATGCTCTCCTTAACGAAAAGAAATGGGTGAGAGTTGGAGAATGGAATGGAGCTGAAGTCGATATCTTGAACAAGCATTAATTCTTAACTTCCAAGCCAATTGTCTATCTCATCAATCTTTCTTCAGAGGATTTCTTGAGAAAGAAGAACAAATGGCTTGTCAAGATCAAAGAGTGGATAACTGCTAACGTACCTGGTGAAATCATCCCTTACTCTGCTGATCATGAAAAATAGATTCTCGAGAAGAAATAAGATCGTAAATTGGTTTCTTTTTTCTTTTGGAATTATTTTTGTTTTTTTCTAAACAATTCTGTTTGTCATTTAGCTGCAACTTCCATGATGAATAGAATCATCAAGACTGGTTACAAATCTTTAGATCTTATCTACTTCTTCACAGCTGGAGCTGATGAAGTCAGAGCATGGACTCTTAGAGCTGACTCTAAAGCCCCATAGGCTGCTGGTGTTATTCATACCGACTTTGAGAAAGGTTTCATATGCGCTGAAGTTATGAAATACGACGATTTCATCGTCCATGGTACCGAAAACGCAGTTAAAGCAGCTGGTTAGTACCACTAAAAAGGCAGAGACTACGTAGTCCTTGATGGAGATATTATCTTTTTCAAGTTCAACGTTACAAAAGATCCTAAAAAGAAATGAGAAAAAGAGAGAGAGAGCGAGAGTTTAACTAACTGATGTACCCACTTTACAAGAGTTATTTAAAATTTGTCACTGTATAAGCATATTCCATGTCTTCTACCAAATAATTCAAGAATCAAATGATATCTTCTCCTTATCTTCTTTTATCATTCAATTCCTTTAATCTATAAAACAATTGAGAGAATATTTCAGTTTAGACACAATATACAAAGCATAAAGAACGAAACAAACAAACATACATTTTTAAACAAATCATTACAATAAAAAAAACACTTTTTTGGTCATTGAACATCCTATGTCGAATCAGCAGTAGGAAACGAAATGGATCTAAATTTTTGAATTATACTATTTGTAAATTTCATTGTGGACTAGAAATCGCATGGATCACACCACCCGCCAATTTCTTAACCAATCGAAATTACATTATACCCTCTCGACTTCAGAAGTTCGAGATTATACTCAATGAGTCCTTGCTTATTGAAGAATCTAGGCTTATCCATGAGAACTACGAGATCTTTAGTTTTATCGAAACGAAATTAATTATTTTAGTTCAATTAAATCAGCACCTTTGAAGTAAATTTAGAGTTTATATCTTCAACAAGTTCAAATTCATCTGCAGACTCAGCAGCTGCAACTAAATTACGCCAATCATTAATAACTATTGTATTATAAAGACAACCTTCAATAGTGTCAAAGAATCTAGCTTTGATAGAGAGATTCTTTAAGATACTTTGAATAACGAAACAATTGATCTTAAAGTGTTTTTAGAAATCCACAAGAGCTGTGCTAAAGTTCATATTTTATTTTTATCGCTAGAAAATTCTTATTTTTTATGAGATATCAGCGAGTGCTTATTTGAGTTCCTGTGAGTCTTTCAATTATTCTACGTTGTTTAAGCAGTAATTGAACCCGAGAGCAAATTAGGAGAAGTGTGATGGATCACGTACCTTACCTGAAAAATACAAACAAAAGAAAAATTAATCATCAGTTTTTATTTGGTTATGATTTTTCTCAAAATAAAGAAAAAATTTTCAAATAAATTTTTTGATTACGATAGTCAAAGCTGTTGATAAGGAACCCCCAAAGATCTGGACTTTTAATTTTAAAGAAAGCAACCGTATAAGGGAGACAAACTAAATCACTCTTAAACCCACTCTTCTTCCTCTTCTTCTCAATACCTTACATTATTAAATTTAATATCTGCGTGTCCTAAAAAAATGGACTCGATGCTTGTACAAAAAGAAACGCCATCAGTATCGAATACGGAAGAGTCTGAGACTCGATGATTTAAGAAAGATGGGTATTGTAGGTTGTCTTAAGTTCGAGATATTGCTCCTCAGATACATCAGGAAAAATCTCTGTCCCTATTTACTTGTAGAATTGCATGAATTAATACATATAATCAGGATTTGTCTTTTTATCTAAGATCGTTGGTAATCTCTTCACGCACAATTAGAATATTGCTGAGAGAATTTCTGGAAAATGAAAATTCGAGGAGTAGATAATCTACATAAGGAATAGCAGCTAAGCATTTGAGAGATTAGGGAGGGCTTGTATGTCAATGCACTTTCGTTATGTTTCTCGAATAGTTTGAATGTCAAATCTAAGAAGTGAAATTGCATGCAATAATCTCAGTGAAAAAGATTAGTTAAATCTGCAAGCTGCTTAGAAGCTGCTGAGTAGATCAGCTAACCCACCTTAGAGATAGATGATTTTAAGTTGATTTGACGTGCACATATCGCTTTTTGAGGAATGGACTGCTTTTTAGTTATTAACAAAATATTCAAAAAATTCTAATCTGTCTTCGATAGAGAAGGTGTTCAAGAGCATTGTATGCTTGAAAATTGAGAAAGAAGCAACGATTATGCTCTTGTTGAATATGTGATGTTTGTTCAGGAGGTAAAGTACTTTTTTGGCATCGAGAAATGATACTAAAGGGAGTTGTTGGATTTTTTGTAAGAATTGCTGCTAAAGAAGTGTGCTGGCGGGATAAGGAAGGCATGAGACTGTAAGAGAATAAACATAAATTGCATCAAGAAGAGCATCTTACTCGAGTTTATGCAGTTCTTGGATGCTTTTATCGTAAAAATCAAGGATAAATTAACTTAAAGTAGGAACCAGTGTCTATTCATTCACAGCGAGTTTCAGGTAGGATACTTTCTCTGTGAGGGAGATAGAACTGCTTCGAAGTAGCTCAACGATGTCCCTTCGTATTTCCTCTGCACTTTTGGGATCTAATCCTTCTTTTGAATTTTCATTATTACTATCCATTCCATCGATTTCATTTTCATCACTGCTAGGGTACTGTTTAGTTGTTGTGGTTGTCGCTGATGTGTCTTGTATTTTAAAATTAACTGGTTTTCTCCCTGCTCTATTCCATGTTTTCTAATGGGCCATTTGAAGCTGCTTAATGTTTCTATAGCTGCCAGTGTTCTCTTCAGAACTCGTGTTCACATGGGAATTCTCAAGTAGACTTATGTTATGAGAAGCTTTGTGCGATAAGATTCCTTCTTTTTGGCTGGAAAAGTTGTTTAAACCGACGAGTTCATCATCTTCTTTATTGCCGTTACTGTCAAATTCATCATCTTCTAATTCTAATATAAACGCTTCTTCGAGTGTATCCATCATTTCATCTTCGATTTCTGTTTTCTTCTATGTCATTTTCTCATTTGAACTTGAATAATTAGCCTCTAGATCTTCTTCTTCAATGACTGAATTTTCAACTCCTTTTAATAAGAAACCATTCTCTTATTGTTAAAGTAATTATTATCTTTTTGCATCAAATTCCTTAAGCGTATCTCCATTCGCATAATTACTACTATTGAGCATATTTTAAACTCCTAGATTATGGCTAGCATTCCCCTCAGAGGATGATGTCTATCCATTATCTTTAGAATCATTCTTCTTTGCATGATCTAATTCCTTATCGAAATTTCTTAATAAAGTTACAGGAATCGTGTGAAACCTAAGACCTATTAGATTTCGATGGACGCATCGAAACAACTTTTGAATTTACATGATTTTTTTTGCTAAAATTTACTAGAAATAATTGAGCCTACTTTAGCTAGATTTATAATAAGCAAAGCTTTTGCTCTTTTATTTGATTTTTTCTATTTGCTTCTGTTTTTGTCCCGCACACACACAGACAAAGATTAATCAGTCAGCACTTTCTAGAAATCAATTATGCTGTTTGATAACTCATCTTATGGATTTCCCTGGATAAAAATTGATTTACTGAAAGATCTCGTAATTTTAGCAAAATTAGGTTTAACAAACGCAATTAATAATTTATTTTGACAAAATGTTCAAGAATTAAATTTAATAAAAAACATCTAAAATACTCAAGAAAAATAATAATAAAAAACACACAAATTAATTCACGAGTGATGAGAAGCAAAGTATTTAGACTTTGCAGCTTCAAATATCAAAGAAGAATTTTATTTTCCTGTTTATTTCACCATTTGTGCAAATAAACTGGATGATGTTATGGAGGTATCCTTTTCTGAAATGGCGAGTAGTCGGAAAGGTGCATCGAACTCAGCAACCTTTCCTCCATCCATTACAAGGACTTTATCGTAGTCTGCAATAGTATTGAGCCGATGTGCTATTGTGAATATTGAAGAATCTTTAAAGGCAGTTTTGATTGTTTTCTAAATAAACGTATCCGTGTGAACATCGAGATTGGCAGTAGCTTCATCTAGGACAACTAACTTACTGTTCGAGAGGATAGCTCTAGCTAAGCAAATGAGTTATTTCTGTCCTACAGAAAAAACAGAAGCTGCATTTGACATATCTGTGCTCAACCCATTTTTCTAGGATTTAATGATTTCTGTAAGTCCTGTCAAATCAATCACTTCATTAATCTGGGTATCGGAGTATTTCCCTAAAGGATCGACATTCTAGCGGATCGTTCCTTTAAAGACAAACGAAGATTAAGGGATGATGCTCATGCTGCTGCGAAGACGATTTAAACCAAGTTTCGAAATATCCTACCCATCAAGGATAATTCTCCCATTTGGCTCGATTTCGTTTAATCTAAAAAGTGCCTACAAGAGACTTGATTTACCTGCTCCAGTTCGACCCACACAGCCAACTAACTCATTGCTCTTAACTTAAAAGGAAACATTTCTTAAAGATAAATCCAGTCCTTCTCGATATCGTAAAGAGACATTCTAAAACTCTAAAGCTCCTTTTGATAAATTCCATTTGGAATCTGTTCCTGGTAAAACTAACGCTCCTTCGTTAGAAATATCACATAGAGTATATGCTCGCTCTGCTGAACTGAGAGTACTATCCAAGGAGATCATTTAGCGCACAAGATAATTGTTGAGTTCAATAATAAGAGTCAAATATACGATCGTTTACCCTAGTTGATCTTGAGTAGGAGATGTATAAATACAGATAATTATACCTGCAAACGTGACAATACAAGAAAGCACCTATCCTAAGAACGAGAATGCTCTTCCAGATTAATAATACCAGTGATTTGTACGAATTTAATCATCTGAAAGTTTTGCAAATTTTGCTAAAAAATATTTGACTTGCTTGTAAACTCTGAGATGGACTATTCCTTCAATTGATTTTGAGAAGAACGTTAGGAGTGGTGCTTTATAGATGCTATCAAGAGATTTAGACTGAACTATGAGCTCTCGGCAGTAAAAAAACCAACCAAACAGGAAAAACCCATAAACTGCAGCTAAAATGAAGAACCAGTAATTGTAGAGTGCAACAGTCAGCAGGAGATTAATGAACTACATAGGATTCTCAGTGCAGTCCGTCATTAAAAAGAAAAGTATGAAATCCATCGTGCCGATGTCACCTGCGAATTTATTTATGATTCTTCCATTTGGGTTGCGTTCAAAGTATGATAAATTAGCTCTTAAAATATGCTCAACCATGCCTTCGTGGATCGATTTATTTGAGTAGTATGTCACAGCTGCTAATGAGAAGTACTTTAGAAAAGTTGTAACTGTGTAGCAAGCGAGAAGAATCCCAGAATCTCTGAAAAGATCAGATTTTTCACCATCACTATCAGTGAAATGGTAGTTACCGAAAACCCTGTAGAAAAATGTATATAACACTTCACTTGCTGCAAACATGCTCAGCATCAGCAACACAAGGTGCCACTTTTTACCTTCTCCTAAGTATCTTCTCAAAGTGAAGAGAGTCACACGTACTTGCTCATCTTTTTCGGAGGAAACCACTTATTCTTAGTTTTTTTCGGTTTATTTTTCTTTGACGACATGTTATAGTTTATTCGCTGGTTCATCACTAGCAATGATAGTTTCCAAGATACGTTCAAAATCTACTTATTTATTTGCACCCTCTCCTGCTTCTTCTTCGCTCTTGAGATCCTTTCCATCTACTTTTTCTACTTTAACTTTTTTACTATCAGCGTGCATAAAAAGCTCCTTTTTCAGCTCCTCGAACTTCCCAATTGATTAAATCGTTCCATTTTCAAGGATTACTATCTAATCACAGTCTCTTATGAGATGGATTTAATGTGTAGCAAGGATAATAGTCTTTCCTTTAAGAATTCCAAGTAAGCATCTCTAATGTAGTTACCTTGCAATTGGGGCATCTACTGCACTGAGTGGGTCATCTAACAAAACAATATCACTATTTGAATAAACTGCTCTAGCAAGCGATAGTCTTGCACGTTGCCCTCCACTTAATGTAATACCTCTCTCCCCGATTTCAGTATTTTCCCCGTTTGGAAAGATATCAAAATCATCTTCTAAGCAGCAAGCGTAAACGACAGAATTAAAGAATTTTCTATCCATAGGTTTTCCAAATAATATGTTCTCAACTACAGT
>Ga0302284_1001503_pt1 | contig 10470 bp, 7 predicted proteins | sample III_Fen_E2_1_FD_198760 | JGI IMG/M metagenome (GOLD analysis project Ga0302284, IMG submission 198760) | Peat permafrost microbial communities from Stordalen Mire near Abisko, Sweden - III_Fen_E2_1 | ecosystem: Environmental > Terrestrial > Soil > Wetlands > Permafrost | place: Sweden: Abisko...
ACAACCATTCCTAAAGGCATTTTTAACGTTTCCATATTCAGTTATTATATTTTTTGCAAAGGAACGAATAATGATTGACATATGCAACTAATTTAATTGCCTCTTATTTCTTTACTTTTAGAATTTATTAGTCAAACTATCTTCCCAAAAGCAAACACATATATTGTTGTTTCCATAATCAATTAAAAATTCAGACACAAAGCCAGAATAGAATATTCCACAGATACAGGGCATACTATCAGCAAAATCACAAGAAGGATTCCTAACGCATTTATTTTCATAATCCATCTCAGGTTTTAATATTGCAGAAATACATATCCCTACGATATAAAACCTTGCCGTATGTTTCTTATTTTGAGTGGAAATGGACTTTCCAAAAGCAAGTGAGGGCTTCACAGAAAGTGAAGCCCTCACGAAACAACCAGATTGTCTTCCTCGAATCAGGTTATCAAAAAATGGATTGAATCATCCCCTCAAATGTTTTTGCTGAAAACATACTGATTATTATCAGTAACACTATGATTTTAATATTTTTCATTCTTTCATTTTTCTTCTTTTATTACTTCTACAATCTGGCTATTTGCATTTGACATCAAACAGGAGGAGGGTATTTTCACTGTTCGTCACTCGACAAACAAGGTGAATACGGGTACAATACTATCGAAATGCATATTAGCCGTTTGCTTTATTTGGGATAACAGTTATTTAATCCATTCAATTGAATTATTCTTTATCTTATTGAAGATCTTTGTTTTGTTGAGCGAGCAATCAAGAAAGTCCAATATCATCACTGTTTTCAGACTATCTCCTTTTGTTTTATCATATCCCTTAGTCTTCATTAATGGGATTACAAATGCCAAGTCAGTAAAATCAAGATGACCTGCATTTTTGAATCTTACCCAATGGGATTGATCTTGATTTTTATTGAATATTTGTCTTACATTTTTCAATTCAAAATTCTTAACATCCCTGTAAAAATGAGTATCAGGAAGTCCTTTATTTGTCAGCTTTTCATCTGACAGATCGGGTGAATATGAACTTATATACAATAATGGGCTATGAAACCTTAAAATTGCGTCTTTGTCAATTGGACCATCAATATTAACTACTGCAGCTATATTTTTATTTTCAAGACTTGCATTAATGGCTGTTGAACCACCCAATGAATGACCAATAAGTGATATTTTACTAAAATCAATATAGTCCGACAACCTATATTTTTTTGTTTGCATTTCATTTATACAAAATAAAATGTCCTCTACCTGATTAGGAACAACTTTTTGAAATAAAGAAGCACTAAATCTCATTTGAGATTCAAAATTCATGGTTGTAGCTTCAGATTTATTTAGATGATAACTCTCGTAAGAAAATTTGAAGTCAATAGCCATTACAATGTAGCCATTACCAGCTAACTCTTGAAGTAATTCTGTATTATCAACATTTGTGCTAACAGCACCATGTAAATAAATAATCAGAGGATATTTATTTGTTGTATTCAGAATATCGCTCTTATAAAATGCTCCGGTCTTTACAAGTATCAAATGCCCAAATACAAAACCGGGCATTCCCATTAGCCCATTAAGAGATTCAATAGGATTTTGACAGTATAAATCATTGACTCCATCATGAGCTGAAGTAGGATACCATACTTTGACATTAATAATTCTATTATCTCTTTCTTTATCTTTAAAAGTCATATAGTCAGTTCCTACTGAAAACTTTGAATGCATTTCAGGGAGCTTAAATACTGGAAGTATGATGGCAAGTGTACTACTAAAAACTACTATTAGTAAAGATGATATAAGGAGAATATTTCTCAGCCATTTCTTGTTTATCTTACCCTTTGTGAGGTTAAAAAGGATAATTATTATACATATTAAATAAATGAAATAGAGCTGCCACCTTATTCCTTCAATAAAATAATGTAATGCAAAGGTGATGATTGTGATAATTGCCAGTATATTAATACTTTTTACATTCCTTTTTTCTCGAAAGAATAAAAATAAACTGATGATGACTTCTAAAGTCAAAAGGAGTTCAAATAACCTCATAGTATTGTTTTGTTTTGTTTTATTATGAAAAATGACTAAAATCATTCTGCTCAATAGACCCAGCAGATCGTTACACTATGAAGAACAAAGGTAGTTAATTTGCACAATAATAATTACAATATATTTGTATCATTCTTGCCAATTCAGACCTGTTCAGTATAATTATAATTATTTATTCTTATTGACTTGCTCTAATATCTTTTTAGCGTTCTCATTGTCAGGATTCAACTCTACCGATTTTTTGTACATTTTTATGGCTTCCTGTGTGTTTCCTTTTTTCAATAAAACCTCAGCATAACTATCGTATGCGTTTGAACTGTTGGGGAACAGAAATACGTTTAATTTAAATATCTCTAAGGCTTCATTGAGTTGATTTTTAGCCATCATCCGATATGCCCATTCATTTACTTCAAATTCATTTGGAATAAATAGTGGATTTGTCTTCTTTTCTTTCTCTGCTATTTCAATCGCTTTTTCAAAACCTACTTTTCTAAGATTATTTCTTAGGAATGTTACGGGGTCAGCTTTCATTATCCCCGGAATATAAACCCCTGCCAATTCTTCTAAAAAATCTTCAGGAAATGCACCGCCAAGGTTAGTAAGTACAACGACTGCTAAATCGTCATCCGGATAAATAAGGAAAGCAACTCGACCTCCGCCTGACATACCTACAGCTTTATGTTTTATTCGGAATTTGTTCATTCCCCAACCCAACGCCCATGGTGTAGGCTTACCATCATTAAACTGAATTGGCGACCACATGGTATTGAGTAAGCTTTTTGATTTTATAAGTTTTCCAGCCTGTAAGGCAATAATCCAGTTTGCAATATCTTCAGCGGTAGAATTTAATCCAGCAGCTGCTCTGCGGAAATAAGGAAATTCATAATAATTGTTGACCAATCGTTCTTCCGCCCATTTTTGCCCATCCATGTTTTGTCTATAATTATATGTTGGAGCAAAATGTGGTATTACATCCCGGGAGTCTCCAAAAAGAGTATTATGCATCCCTAAAGGTTGAAATTGCTTTTCTGAAAACATTTGGACAAATGGCTTGCCATACAATTTGTTGATGATTTTCCCTAATAAATATCCGTTCGTTTGATTATAATTAAACCTTTCACCTGGCTTAAAGTCCATTGGTAGAGTTTTCAATTTTTTCCAAATTGTTTCTTCATTTTTTAAACTACCCACGCTTCCTGTAAAAGGGTCAAGAATTTTGAGTAAATCAGGAAAGCCGGAAGTGTGTGTCAGCATTTGTCTTATTGTTACAGGCTGCCAGTCAACAGGAAGACTATCCAAATAAGTTGAAACAGGTGCTGATAAATCTATTTTACCTTCCTCAACTAATTGCATAATAGCTACGGCAGTAAAAACTTTGGTACACGAATTAATAGCAAAAATTGTCTTATTTGTAACTAACACACTATCCTGAATATTTGCTATGCCATAGGATTTATTTACTACAATTTTTCCATTTTCTACAATTGCAATTTCTAACCCGGGAATTCGCCTTTCTTTCATTTCTCTTTTGATAATGGTTTCTACAGTCGAAATCTTATCCTGAGCCGAAAGTTGTTTCCCTGTAAAAAGTAAAATAAGGAAAAATAAAATTTTAAAATTCATAATAGTCTATTGTTTTTTTAATTTTATGCATTCGAGCAAAAATGGTGGTCTGTATTTCAATTATCGTCAAAACATATTCAATTTCTCCATTTTTCTTTGTCTTTTAAGAAAGTAATCGTAAATATTTAATGATATATTCGTTAACTTATAAGTACATGATGAAATTCTACTCCCTCTCCAGATGGAGAGGGAGTAGAGGGGCTTAAAAAATCAGTATTTGAATAATTGCTACTACTATAAATCTCCTGAAGATACACTCTTACTCCCCCTTTGGGGGGGTGGGGGTCAGGAATTAGAAAGTAAGATTTGATATTTAACAAACATATCAACATTTATTAATGATTACTTAGGTCCAATCATTGTGGATATGGTCATTAATCTTTATAAGACCACCACATTTAGATAAAGTTTAATCTGATTACATATTTAACAATTTAAAATATAAATACTTCTAAATTGAACAACCCTATTAATATCGCTGAAAGTCATCGGAATCTGACAACCGGCAGTCCCTTCTGCTTATTTAACCAGAACAGATATTCTGTTCCTTTAAGCGCCGGATTGATAACATAAATATCACTGGAACATATATCATTGTGTTTTATTCCATGTAGAATGTATTAATAAGGATGGGGATATTTATACTGAAATGCCAAAATTTACAACCTGTTTATTTCTGTATATCCCTGATAAACTGTTCAATCATGCCGGGAGTTATTTCGTTATATTCCCACAACGCGGAACACTTCAAACCCTTCAATTAACGCTGACATGTCATCTATGATTTCAGGTTGTTCTCCTAAAACAGTTATTCTTGTTGCAGAAGACTCCTTTCCCTACAACGCGGAACACAGAACATTGAACACGGAACATTTCCATCTCTTCGACGATGTCAGGTTGTTCTCCTAAATTGGTCAGTTAATAAGTAAAAGGAACAATTAAATGTTTTATAATTAATGCAGATTACTATCTGTCGCCGCTTCCGTCAAGCCGGAATGTCCCATACGCGGCTTAAAATCCTTTACTTGAATTATTTTCTACCAAACTGTCGCCACTACGCGGCTAAGATCCATTAGTTGAAATATTTTCTACTTTCAATCTCTTCAAACTCTCTTATTCCAATAGTAAATAAACTCTGATCTCCACAACGCGGAACGCGGAACATTGAATACGGAACGCACCCCCAACCCTTCAAACTCTCAAACTTTCAAACTCTCAAACTCTCAAACTCTTCAAACTTTATTTCGTAAGAACTTCCGTAATCGGGCTCCCGATGCATCCGCTTGGCATTTGGATATGCAGCAAAGCAGCCAGCGTAGCACTGATATCGGTCATATGGGTGGTGCGATACGTTGTGCCATGCTCAATTTTCCAACCCATAAATATCAGAGGGATATGTGTATCATATGGATTCCATACGCTATGTGTTGTTCCTTTTTTAGAATACGCAGGAAGCCAGCCCGGGTCGGTTACCATAAGTACACTCCCGCTTCGTTTTTCATTGTATCCATTAATCATCATTTCTTTCAGGGGTGAAGGTATGGATGCAACCGATATCTTATCCTGGTCCACGGCAAACTGAATCCCTTGCTGTTGTTGCAAAAAGTGTACAGTGGCCGTTTTAATCTTGTCAAGGTCCAGGTTCAGGCTGTCAATCCGGTTCTTATTAAATGTTACCTGGAAATTCTCAATGCCTTCAACCAGTTTTTTGCTCCCAAACTGACCGGCAAGCATATTTTCAAGCCTTGTCTGCATATCCTTTGCCAGCAACCCTGTCGGCATTTTGTTTGCTTCCATAAATCCTTCGGCATGCGCTGCACCGTGGTCGGCGGTCAGGAACAGCAGGTAGTTTCCTTTCCCTATTTTCTGATCCAGGTAGGTGAAGAAGGTTGCAAGGTCTCTGTCAAGGCGCAGGTATACATCTTCGATCTCAATGGCATTCGGACCCACCAGGTGACCCGAATAGTCGGTGGAAGCGCAGTTTACAGTCAGAAAGTCGGTTGTCTTTTCCTGTCCCAGCTTATAACCGTCCACGGCAGCTTTTGCAAACTGGAGTGTCAGTGAATTACCAAAAGGCATCTGACGCAACGAGCCATGATCCAGGGCATATATCTTTTGAACATCATACGGGAAAACAGGGTTAACCGCCCCTTTCAGCACACCTTCCCAGGGCACATCATCGGCCGTGCTTTCAGTGTACTGTTCAATGGGCAATAACGGGCTCCATCCGTTTGCCAGCAGTTTATCAATGGCTTTCGAGTTATTAAACGTATTCACCCATTCAGGCAACGCCGTCAGGTAATATGAGCTACTTACAAATTTACCCGAGGCATCATCCATCCAGAACGCGGCTGTCGGGTTATGTCCTGCCGGTAGGATAGCTGCCCTGTCCTTAAGTGATACCCCCACCACTTTAGACTGGAAATTGGTAGCCAGCATCAATTCGTCGGTAATGGTAGTGGCGAGCAGGTTATGCGGCGACATTTTGTTTCCTTTGTTTGTTGTGCCCACCGCCTGAACTGTGGAGTCATCCGTGCAATATGTCGATTTTCCCGTTTTAGGATCGAACCATTCGTTTCCCGCGATGCCATGGATTGCAGGCACGGACCCTGTAAATATGGTGGTGTGGCCAATGGCTGTTACCGATGGAATGTAGTTAATCATGGTGTTTTCGCAAGCGAATCCTTCGTTCAACAGACGCCTGAATCCACCTTTTTCGTATTTATCGTGGTAGCGGTACAAAAAATCCCAACGCATCTGGTCAACTACAATCCCAACAACAAGTTTAGGCCTCTCCAGCTTTTTAATCTGAGTGGTCGTGGTTTGTGCCTCAAGCACCACGCATGCCAGTACCAACAGTACATTCAGGGCAAAAGTCTTTTTATTTTTCAGCATAAGTAACATTGTTTTAGTATCAGGCATCTAAAGTAAGCCAAATTTCAGAAAGCAGAAAGAATAGAATGATATTTTATTTTACAACCTATCTTCCTGTTACGGCATGAGTACTTTAAACCACAGGTAATTCAGCTATTAACAAGCCGTTACCGCAAAATGTTTTCGTCCCGGGAATTCAGGAATTGTTTCAAAATTGTTACATGCTTCCTATTACAGGTGACGGCTTCGTTTACAATCCTGTTCTTACGAATAACGAAGCCGTCACTAAAATTAACTACTTGCACAAGCCTAGCATCCTATAATGTTGAACACAGAATACAGAGCGCTCTCCAAACCCTTCAAACTTTCAAACTCTTCAAACACGGAACACGGAACACAGAACGATCTTACCCGTTCATCACCTGTTTGTCACGCGATTTAGGGTGTTCCTTAGTTGTCTCTCAGATATCCCACCTATATCCCACCTATATCCCATATCATATAAAGAGGTGGGATAAGGGTAGGTTAAGGGTGAAATAAGGGAGGACGAAGGAATAAATATGGACAAAGTCATACTGAAGAGGCGATGGAGAGCTGCCAGAGCAGGTAGGAGGTAAGTGGCAATATCTTTGGAGTCGGCCGGGTGTTTTAAGCTGCGTGAGATAACATTCCTTTAAACAAGGAATTATACTTAAAATTACTCATGGGGGAACAGGTCATATACAATCTAATGTTCGCTCAGGAAGTGGATCTGATTTTCCTGTCTGATCTGTCCTGCTCTTGTTACATACTTAAGGGTCTCACCAAATACTTTATAAAGATAATTAAAATAATCTAAATCACAATACTTTCAACGAGTTGTTATTCTGTTGTTTAAACCAAAACTATAACTAAACGATATTGGGTTTTGATGAATAAACGGATAAACAAATTAGGAAAAGAGGTGTTTTTATCGAAGCTTATTTAATTTATTATTTGATATGAATTTGAGAGATTAATTCTATTAATGTATAATTTAAAAATTATAACGATGAAACTAAATATAAGAAATATGGTCAGTAATCGCTGTATGTTAGCGGTGAAAGATGAACTCCAAAAACTCGGGGTGAATGATGTAATAGTTAAACTAGGAGAAGTTGAGACTCCGATTGAAATATCGGATCAAACTTATTCTCAAATTAAAATTGCTTTAAAAGGATTAGGTTTTGAATTGATGGAAGATAAACGGTTAATATTAGCTGAAAAGATGAAGATCTTAGTCATTGAAATGATTCATTACAACGAATACACGGATAAAGTAATTTTATCGGCTTATCTGACAGAAAAGTTGAATCTTGATTATACCTATCTTTCAAATATATTTAGAGAATATCAGGGGGTATCCTTAGAGCATTTTATGATTTTCCACCGGATAGAAAGGATAAAAGAACTCTTAATGTACGATGAATTAACAATATCTGAGATTGCATGGAAATTGAATTTCAGCAGTGTGGGTCATTTATCCAATCAATTCAAGAAATTCACAGGCATTTCGCCTTTACAATTCAAACAAATAAAAGATAAGTCACGCATTCCAATAGAAAGTATCGGGCTTCATCAAGATTGCTGAATATTTTTGTTCTTATGAAATTTTCCAACGTTGTTCGTTTGATTTTAATTGAAAAGTGAGAAAAGTGTAAATCTTTTCAAAGATAGTGCAAAGCGCAAAGTAATAAAATCAATCACCTTTGTGCCATTATAAATTGTAAAAAACTAAGAAAATTAATTCACTAAAAAAACAACGTTATGAACACAACAGAACTAAAAGGAAACTGGGACGAAATTAAAGGCAAACTAAAACAAAAATACGCCCAATTAACGGATGACGATTTAATGTTAGCCGAAGGAAAGCAGGATGAATTGTATGGAAAGCTTCAACAGAAGCTAGGCAAAACGAAAGAGGAAATACATAAGATCATTTCGGATTTGTAATCTATTAATTCCCATTTTTATAGATAAAGAAAAGTCAACTACATTTATTTAACAAAAAAAACCAACTTAAAATGGATAATAGAAATTTAAATTCAGAAGAACGGGAAAGTTCAAGTGGAACTTATTCAACCGGTTATGAAAGTAAATTGAGCAGAACCCAACTCACCAGATTATTTGAAGATGAATTAAAAGATATTTTTTGGGCCGAAAAAGCATTAACCAAAGCCATGACGAAAATGATCGATAATTCACATAATCCGGAGTTACGGGATGCTATAAGGGGCCATCTAACCGATACTGAAAATCAGGTAATACGACTTGAACAGGTTTTTGAAGAGGTTGGAAAGCCGGCAGCATCACAGAAGTGCGATGCTATGGAAGGATTGATAAAAGAAGCGGATGTCATTATAAAAGAAAGCGATGAAGGTTCCATGCGTGATGCAGGCATTATTTCAGCAGCACAGAAAGTGGAACATTATGAAATTGCCACATATGGTACACTTCGTCAGATGGCAGAAACTCTTGAACTTGATCATGCCGTAGAATTACTTCAAACAACACTGGATGAAGAAAAAGCTGCGGATGAAAAACTGACTGAAATTGCAGTGAGGTTAATAAACAAACAAAATATTAACTCAAACTAAATTAATGCCTTTTCATACTGAGAAATGGTTTACGAATTCTAATTGTCAGACAGATTCTTTATTGAAGTATACAATAAAGAATCTGTTTTTTTTTTAAATAAAGGGATGTACAGGAGAACATTCTCTGGCAAATAAAAAAACTGATAAAAGGTTGTACGTATTCATTTTAAAAATATGAGAATAGTGTAAATCTTTATCAAAAAGATGCAAAGTCGCTTATTGAACATTCTATATTTTTGCAAACGTATTTTTGAAATCAAATATGAATAATTTTATAAACTTAAATTAGAAAAGAAAATGAAAAAGCTAAATTTAATATTGCTGATATTAGCCATAAGTTTTGGCGTTTATGCACAAAGTCCAAATGGAACAGGAAGATCGAATTCAGATTCAATCGGATCAACCAGTTTAAATGTTCCTGATGGATTTGTAATGAAAGATGGAAAGACGGTGATGGTAAAAGATGGAAAATTTTCCACCTTGAAAAAAGATATTACGCTTTCCGATGGAACTGTTGTAATGACAAATGGCAGCTTTAAGAAAAGTGATGGAACTGCAGCTGAATTTAAAGATGGAGATCATTTAGATTTAAATGGAAAATTAACCACGCTGAATAATTCGAAGGCAAATAATGATCGCGAACGCTCAAGTAACGGTAACGACAATCATCAGAACAATAATATGAATGATAATAATAATCAGATGAAATAAAAAATAAAGATCTCACACATTATGATGAATCCATATACGATTAATCATAATGTGTGAAACAAATGACATTCGTATAAATCTATAATGAAATGTGATTATAAAAATGACGGGATAATGAAAAGTCAGTATTCAGAAAATACAACAACACAGCAGAGAATGTTACAGGAATGTTTTATGACAGTGAAAGTGTATTGGTCTAGATATTGAAATGACGTATTTCGTTGATTATGAATTAATTTAAAAACCAGCAAGATGGAAAAAGTAAAGACAATAGAAATATTAAACAGACTTATCGAAATTAACAATGACAGAATTGAAGGGTACATAGCCGCAGCCGCTGAAGTGGAAGTAAAAGATTTAAAAACTCTGTTTGTTCGATTTGCCCAGACCAGTGAGAACTTCAACCAGGAACTCTCTGGTGAAATTTATCGATTAGGCGGCAAGCCAACAGAAGGAACAACTCTCTCAGGTAAGTTTTTCAGGACATGGATGGATTTCAGATCTTCGATTAAAGGTGCTGATCGTTTTGTCATTCTTGATTCGTGTGAATATCTGGAGGATCATGCTGTTGAAACTTATGAAAATGTATTAAGAAA
>Ga0302284_1001515_pt1 | contig 10421 bp, 5 predicted proteins | sample III_Fen_E2_1_FD_198760 | JGI IMG/M metagenome (GOLD analysis project Ga0302284, IMG submission 198760) | Peat permafrost microbial communities from Stordalen Mire near Abisko, Sweden - III_Fen_E2_1 | ecosystem: Environmental > Terrestrial > Soil > Wetlands > Permafrost | place: Sweden: Abisko...
TAGTATACTTTATATACTTTAATCGACTATAATGGTTCTTAGTAGTATTGTAGTATACCATAGCTTCATTCAGTATACTGTTTCTTTCTAATATTGAATTATATTATAGTTCAATCCAGTATAATGGCTCTTAACAGTATGATAGTATACTATAGTTTAATCATGTATAGTGGTTCTTAATACTATTGTGTTGTATGGTATAGTTGAATCAAGTATAATGAATCTTATTAGTACTGTAATATACTATAGTTGAATCAAGTATAATGGTTCTTGATAGTATTACAATATAGCATAGTTTAAACAAATATAATGGTTCCTAATGGTATTGTAATATAGTATACTTTAATCCAGTAAAATGGCAGTGAGTAGTGTTATAGTTTATTGTAGTATAAAGGTTACTCAAATGCTTGTTACCTATACAAAATTGCTTCTGAATGAACCTTAGTTATCTTCTATACATGTACTCACTTTGTTTGACCAGTGCGCATTTCCAGAACTATCGCCTCATATTGACTCCAGAAAGGTGGATCTCAACTACTACTTGAACTTCTATTGCAGCTATCACAAAGCAACTTCCATTCATTAATCTTGGATCATTTTCCATAGACACATATTCTTGGCTACTTGATCTAGCTGAACCATCGTGGTAACTATCATCTTGGCGAACCAAAATCATCGGTGGTGGAGTGAACTTTATGTTGTCACAGGTAATTTACGATGTAGTGTAGTTTGTTGGAATCAAATTCAATATACCATTCAAATATACGTACAGCGCAGTTACCAGAACATTGCGATACATCCATGCACTCATATGAGCCTGATACTAATTTTGGACATCATCTTTTCAATGAAATACCGGCATCCTTGAGATACAGCGCTATACTGGAAGTTGCTTAAATATGCATGAGTGATCAAGATTGATATGAGATAGGTGCTGCTTTGTGTTCGCATCAATTACTTTTGTCTTTATTTTCATAAACGAAAATCCACTAGGTTGGTATTTTTAGCAAGTGACAGTGACTCAACGGATTCAGCTCCAACTCAACAGTGAATATTCCATGTTATGAAATTGCATACTTAGCATCTGAGCAAGTCCAAAAGTATCATGTATTCACTCATTCTTAATGTACTAATTGCAATGCTGCCATTTCTCAAAACAACATTTGTGGATAAAATCCTTCAACTCTCATAAAAGTGTAGATCTTCGAGAATCACTCCTATTGCAATCATGGATTTTCAAATCTTCAAGCATCAACAATTTTGCAAACGTGATGTAGTGAGTGGTGATGATATCTTTGCGTATACTGCTGTTACACAACAGGACTGTTGTGCATCACATTCACGATGCCAATTACAAGTCTACATATGCATTTTGTTTGTAAATGGTTTTCAACATTGAGATATTATTGTATGAAATATATATGCCTTTCATACAGTACCAATGCATGTTTCAGCCAACAGAGGGTATTTTGTTAGTATATTTGATAATTGTAGTGCACATACTCATGAAACTCTCCGATCCAAGTAAATTTGTCATCACAATTAATTCCAGCACATAGCCAACTCATGATAATTTGAAAAAGTTTCTAGTGATATCTCATCTTTAAATACTCCCCAAAGAACGGTGCCCATAGATGAAGTATCGTCTTAGCTTTCTTTACTGGTATGTATAAAAGATTGGCCTAAGGATGTAGAAGATTTGAATGCATACCTTGATGTTGCCAAAAATGACCTAAAACCTTCTTTGAAAATACTCAAACTGACAGATGATTGCTTTGTGTGTGTATATACAATGATATTTCATGCCAAAATTCGTTACAAAGCCCTCACTTTCAGCTTGAGTCATATCCAATCTTGATGCCCTTCACGTACAGTGTTCTTCGTTTTAGATCTTAGGCCAATAGTTGAAGATAGTACTAAAGCTTGGCCATAAGCCCATGTATTTCGTTCAAGTACTGGTATATGAATGAAGTTACCAGCTTTGTGGAACATGGTGTTGGTGAGTGTGACTTGAAGCATTTTAGTGACGAAATGCAACATGTAGCTATGGTGTGTGTCTCATTGCAAGGTCTGTGATCTGGGTGTAAGATACTGTGGCGTAAAACGAAATTCAAGCTACACAGAATCGTTTGGAATCGAGTCTCATGATATGGACCAATGTACACCACGTTTTGGCTGTAGCCCTTTCTTTTATGATTGTAGGTTGTTTGAGCTCTATCCTTTGGGTTTTATGTACTGATTCAATTATTGAATTTTCCGTGTGTGCAGTGCGACTTCGAATTGTAGTGCTGAACAATAGGAAATTCTGGAAATAGGCAGTCATGAAGAGCTATTGAGAGTAATTAAAAGACAAGAATAATATGCAAATAAATAAAATGCTTCATTGGAATCCCAAAGTACGAGTGAAGAATCGTAGAAAAGAAATTGTCGACCTATAATTCAAGACCTGACGTATACTTTTTGTGTTTGAAAATGAATTTTCTTAACTGAGGCAAATGCACATTGTTATGTCATATATAATATATCCTCATTAAACGTCAACATTCATTTACTTCCCAAAGTAAGGCTTGTGATGGGTACTCAATGCTTCATTAAACTTTCCACAGCTCCAATATTGCCTAATTTACGTGCAAGATGAAGTGGGATATAACCATTCTAATGTCATATTCATACAACTATCATACATCATTTACGTTTTCTTGCGTTTCCATTTGTGCTCCATGCTTTACTAAATATTCCATGACTTCAATTTTACCACATTGACATGCAAGATGAAGTGGTGTATAACCATCCTAATGTCGTATTCATACAGTAATGTCCTTGTAACTCTTGCATCAATCACGAAACTTAACTATCATTCATCACTTACCTTATCTTGCGTTTCCATTTGTGCTCCATGTTTTATTAAACATTCCACGACTTCAATTGCACCAAATTGACATGCAAGATGAAGTGGTGTTTCACCGTTCTAATGTCGTATTCATATAATAATATAAAAATGTCATTCTAACTCTTGTATCAATCACAAAGCTTTACTATCATTCATCACTCACCTTATTTTGCGTTTCCATTTGTGCTCCATGTTTTATTAAACATTCCATGACTTCAATTTTACCACATTGACATGCAAGATGAAGTGGTGTTTCACCGTTCTAATGTCGTATTCATATAAAAATATTAACATATAAACATATAAAAATGCCATTATAACTCTTGCATCAATCACAAAATTTAACTATCATTCATCACTTACGTTTTCTTGCGTTTCAATTTGTGCTCCATGCTTTATTAAACATTCCATGACTTCAATGCTACTAGCTTTACATGCCAAGTGAAGTGGTGTATAACCACTCTAATGTCGTGTTTGTATAAAATGTCATTATTAGTCATGTAAAAATGGCAACACTTACGTGATCTTGCATTTCAATTTGTGCTCCATATTTCGTTAAACATTCGACAGCTTCAATCTTACCATTTTCACAAGCATAATGTAGTGGGGTTTTCCAATGCTAATATTCAAAGTGCATGGATATAAAATATGGTTTGCATTTTACGAGTCGCGCAAGAAAAATATATCAACTTCATACACTTACTTGCGATATAATATTGACATCAACATCAAATGCTAACAAGGCTTCAATATGCTCAGATAAACTGAGCTGTGCAGCCAAATGAAGTAAAGTATATTCCTCAGACCACCACTACTTTGAATTGTACAAATTTATACATGCATAATTGGAGGTAGTCACTTTTGAAGGAGCAACTACAAAAGATAAAGAAATATGCACACATTTATCTTTTTTGTCGTTCCAAAACATTTCATTCCAAGTACTATATGTAAAGGAATTATACCAAAGTGTATAGCGCATGCAAAGAGGAATCCTTGGTTCAGCTTCTAAATGAAGCTATGCAATGCAACCAGTTTAGAAATCAATTATAATGAGACACAATTTATGAATGGTTCATTTCAAAGTTTACTTAGATCATATGGGGTTTGGCACATCAAACGAAAACGTTTTGCACGCTACACTCTCTATAGCTTACACGTTTTTCTTTATAGGATACTTACGATTGTGTGTTCTAATTGGCTTATTTGCTATGACTAAAACAAAAACGCTAACGTAGCTTATTGTTATTTATGACAGTGAGTTGTCAACGTTTAATTGTAAAGAAGAATTCATGGGATATGGTCCTGACAAGATTAATGGAGCAATTGACAAGAATAGAGCCCATAAGATGGGCTCAAAAAATATATATGACGACTTGCGCCACCACATGAAGGAGTATTTATCATTAGATTGATGTTGTCGAATATTTAATGAAGCATAGAGCATAAATTGATATGCAAGGTGAAGTAAATGATGCATCGTAGTAATTTTGCTATTTATAACTAAGAATGATATTGTTATGTGAATTGGACATTAGTATGATAGAATCCCACTTCATTACGCATGTGAAAGTGGTAAGATTCAAGTTGTAGAATGCTTAATAAAGTATGTAGCGCCAATTGATATACAAGACAATGACATAAGTGATGAGTCATAGTAAGTGTTGGCATTTATGTATGGCTGTGAGTGATTTTGTATCAAGGCAATTTGCTGGCATATAACCAAGATCGAATTATTGCTAGTTCCCTAATAACTTAGTTCTCGCTTGCTTCCTATTGGTTCTACAGCAATGTGTTTAGCATTAAGGATTAGTTTGAAATTTTGGACACAAAATAACAGGTAGCTGGTACAAAATAATAGACGACATTCTTCAATGCACTTCTGCTTCGACAGGAACGTGGTTATATTTTATCGACATTCAGAACATAATATTTTCTAAACTAATTCAAATTAAATACGCTTGCAAATTGCATTTCAAGATGCATACAATGGCACTGCCGATTGTGCATAATTCACTTTGTCTAATATGAAAGGTATCTGTATTTAACACTATGGATGTTAGAGATATCTCATATTCATCAGATAAGCCCATGTCGAAATCGAAACAATATCCTTCAGAATAACTTGAAGTTTTTCCTAACACTTGACGAGATATAAAACATTTTAGCAACCAGTAAAATATAGTACTGATGAGCAACTGAGAAGAGTGCTGTCGATCAAGTTGCCATTTGTAAAGTTGGTTGTATCACAGAGATTTGAGAAACATAATTTCAAGCACCGATACTCTTCAAATATTTGATATCGAAGCATTGCATGATTTGGCAGTCGTTAAATCTTGTTGGACTTGGAGCTGTCAATTAAGAGTGAGATATAAAACCCAAAAATGGCGTTAGAAAGTACCAAATGAAGATAGAACGCCAAAAGCAAGAAAAGTCCATACGCAATTACCCGTAAATAATCAAACTAGCTGTTCATAAATTAATTTCATTCGCGTCCACAACTTCTAAATAAAATCGCCTTTTTTACACTCTTTCGGACAATTTGCGTTTGCATTCACTCACACCAGTATTTCATTTTTCATTTTTCATTTTTCATTCTTTGCATCCCCATTTAGTTTTTTCCAAACTTACATGAGTCCAACTATTCTAGTGCACCAAGGTGGATACGCTCAAAAACGCTCCCAGACTTGGACTTGTGACTATTCACTATCTACCATAGGTATAGCTAGGGTCTTAAGAGATATCTACTGCAGTGTAATTATTCTAGAGTTTAGATACAATTGAAGTTGCTCCAGTAAGTACTTTTTCTAGTATACAGTAGCTAGCTAATATGCACTTCATTTTAATAAAGATTTATGAGTTTTGATTGACAAGTTAAATCGTATATTTCCATTGTATCAATATATCTATATTGCAGATATATATATATATTGTCGTAATAAATCAACATTGATCAAATGAGTATAAAGAAAATTGAGCTATTCTGTATCTAACTTAACTTTCTTTACCAAATACATGGGAGTCCAGTTATTCTGGAATTGACATAAAATAGGTCATTCCATACATATTATTTGTAGTTATGTGATGGACAAAAATTAACACATACACAATTCATAACATCATAATTTTCATTCGCTGCAACCAACACTTCCACTATCTTTTCATGATCTCCATAGTAAGCATAATGTAATGCACTCAATCAATACTACATAACAAGCGAGTTTAGGTAATGAATCGAAGTAAGTGCTGCCATTTATGCCTATTCTGGAAACTTAAGGAGATAGCGGAGATGGTGATTGCAGTTAATAGAAATAGAAATGTTACGAATAGTGTAAGTGTCCACATTTATTCATTGTATAACTGCAATTAATACCTATGGAACGACTTACTTTGCGTCAATACTGTAGAATAATTGGATTTCCAATGATTTGGCAAAGAAGCTTATTCTATGGAGGTAAAATCAGGACTACTCACATGCTTATCGTAAAACAAATGAAACTGTCTGGGCAGTCTTATTGAAGAAGCAACAAAACTTCGCACGTATTCTTTATCTTGTGTCTTACGTAAAAACCTTAAGATAAAACGAGAGAGAGATAGTCTACGAATTCTCCATTGAAGGCATCATTTTGATTTACTTGTGTTCAGCTACTCTTGCGGATGAGAAAGGAATGTGCTATTAGTATTGAAATTCATCTAGCCTTAAGTAATATCATCATGGAAGACACTCTAGGCCTCCTTATTTCAGGTATTCTAAACTTTATATTTAAAATAACAAAGTAAGATTTATAGCAATGTATGAATTAAAATTCATCTGATTGAATCACCTATTGTTGGGTTTCTTGACCTTTCCATTTATTGAGATGGATTTTGCATTTGCATAGGCATGTTACTAGATCACAGTGCATATTCCGATAGCTTAGTACAACTTTATCTGCAAATTGATTGTTTTTGTTTCTTCAAATATGTCAGCATCTGCATCAAATTATATTTGCATTGTTAATGCACTATTTTTGAGTTACAGTATACAGTGTACAGTGCTACGAGAAGTACACAGCCACAGCATGAATAACAGATAATATGAAGCTGTCATATTGTAATGAAATTCCAAAAGATTCTGCTGCAAGTCTTCTTTCATGCCATTTGGTGAATGCTTGATATTAACACTGTATAACATTGATGACCACAGTCTAATGGAACTTGAAATTGGGTTTGATAATGATATTCAAACATGAGCAGACACAAACCCTAAACTTGCAATTGTCGAGGCATCGCAGCTATTGTGGATTTGATATTAGGCTTTGTACTTGATTAAATTATCACAAAATTTCTCAAACATGTACTGCAATTAATTCTACTATAAGATTAATTACAATATTCCCCAAGCATACAAATTAGACAATACGCGATGATAACCAAATACTTCGTTTATTCGATAGATAATTCTTGCAGCACACAACGAATGAAGAATGAATAACCACATATCTATACACATCTGAAAAAACCATAACACAATAAAACCACAATCATAGTTTTAAAAATGGTTTACAGGGTTTTATGTTGTTTTGACGGGTTTTTGAGAGAAATAAAGTTGAAGTTGGGTCATCTGACTTACCTATAGTATAGTATACATAGTAAACAAACATATGTACTTTGGATATACACATTTGAAGTTTGTATAGTATACAAAAAAGGATATATTTACATGATTTACATACTTTTCAGCGCTTTATCAGCGTTTGAAACGAACTTCAACTTGAAGTTGAGTCATCATACTTGAGTATACTAAACTATACATAGCAACATAACATATCGCTTTGGTTTCACATTCAAATTCGCTCTAGTATTGAAACAAGGAGCGATCTTGTACTGCATTGTTATTTATACTAATTCTAGTATAGGCATACTTAACTCAAGCTTTAAGTATGGTGTGCTCAAATACCGGGAATTATGTCATTTTTAAGCGCACCATGGTTCGCAATTTGCCTGGAACAAGGGCTTATTCTTGATATTATATATATAGGAGCGAAAAGCGATGTATTTTGTAAAACATAAATCCCAAAGATAATTGAACATGCGCTGGTTGATGATGGTGTCGAATACACTACCGAGCTTTTAGACAGGCCAGAGCAGGAACTTATTGACTTTTTGAAGGAACTAAAACTGAAGGACAGGCATATCAAGCACTTACAGAGAGCACTTACATATAAGAAATTGGGAGTAGGTAATAAGACGCGGGAAGAAATTACCGCCAATTTCGAGAACGTAATGGAAGATTTGGGACCATTCTTGAAAATGAGTAGTACCAAACAGATTAGCAATCTCGTTGTTAAGCACTCTCAGTAATATAACAGACCAGCGTTCTTCACATCGATTCCAAGTAACTTGTTGCAATTTAATAAAGATATCTACTATTGATCAGATAGCGATATCCAATTGTGGATATGGTAGCACTTATAAGTAGAGGAAATATTTATGTCATTTCAGGTTAGAGTTCTCAATAATAATTTCTCGCTTAATAAAATGTTCTTATGGACACAGATAATTACTTGTTGCTACTTAGCATAGTAGATGTATTAAGTCGACTTAAGCTTTACTCTATTGATTCAAGAATGAAATGAAATTAGACTACTAACAAAATCTATTATACACAAATAAACTTATTCTAGTCGACCATTTTTACTGTTCCTTTTGTATTGAGATATTGTTGCTAATATTATTCTTTCTTCCTTTCTTCTTATACCGGGATAGATGAAACATCCTATACCAGTTACTCATCCATAGGATTGTTCTGGACAATCAAATATCGTGACAAAGGAGAACCTAAGTGAATTTTAGTGTTGGATGTTTTGCTGTTTCGCAAGTCCACTCAGCAGTACAATCTGCTATGGGTAACAATGGAGCCACTTGCTAAACTCAGTTGAGGTTTCTCAATGGGATGAAATCTTTTGCGGATGGTTTTCCAGTTGTCAGTCACGTCAAAGGTGTAGTGCATTATGCCATTGGGAACACAGAGAAAGGTAATAATTGTATGAAGTCTGCATCGAGGACAACAGCCGTATTAGCTGGAGGTGCTGTTGTAGCTTTAACTGGTGGTATCGTACTTGCAGTAGCAGGAGGTGTTATAATTGCTAGAGTTGCAAGCAATGTTGTAACGACAGGCATAGAGAGCGCTGCTTATTGTCAATACAAACTTGCAGGAACTATTGCCGCTGTTACGCAAGCTGTTGGAAACGGTAAGAAAGGGAAAAAATATAGCAGGAGATATCTTTGATGCAGTCATGGTTCCAGCGAGCAATGCGTTATCTGGCTACGGAGCGCACAAGACTATGAATTGTATCAAAGCTAAAATGGCTGTCAAAACCGAGTTGAAGAATGCGCCTGAAGCATATGGGAAAGTTATAAAAATTAACCTCGATCAAAGCATTAAAGCTGCGATGAATATCCCCAAAATAAAATGTAATCCAAAGGCTTCGAGCAGTACGGGTAGTGACAGTACATCTAGGGTAGAATGCAACAAAGCGGTAACACCACAACTGAATTGCTGAGCTTATGAACTGGGTAAGAGCAAGCACGCAAATAAGTGTGCTGCGACAAATGACCGAGGCTTTACCAACCCAAGTCATCTTTGCTAGAACAAATAAAGTCTAATGTTGTGAGTCTGAAACCTGGAGTTAATGGAGGACATCGAGCGGCAAATTTTTGTGGCGAACACGTCGCTACTGAGCCAGTTCTGCGAACTGGTGAGAGTGTAATTACTATAACAACAGTAGAAAAGACTTCCCAATATAAATATTGTTAGAAGTGAGGCTTGCAGAAACCGTAAATATTTCGACCTTGGTTATATACCAGTAAATCATTCAGTAACGGTGCTGATAGTTTTTTTTAACGCAACTGGAAATTCTCTATAGCAAACATGTTGTAAAAGCGAAAAGGAGGTAAAATCGCCAACTTCATTGAAAACTATCTGGCTTGTGAATGCGGTAAAGTATTCTGCTATCCACAGTTAATCTAGCGACTTTATAGAAAATCGGGCCATATCTTATACCCGCGTCATTGCAGCATTAAGAATTATAAGTATACAACACAAATATGCATTTATAAATTGAGAATATATTTCACCATTTTTTATTACTTACCTTAGTTCGTGCATCGATTTGTGCTCCATGTTTTATTGAAACTTTCGCGGTTTCATTACGACCATATTTAGCTGCTGAATGAAGTGGAGTTTCATCGTTCTATATATTGAAAGTACCATAGTGATAATGTTTTATTTGCTATTCATGATATACTTGCAAGGAATATAGCATATAGCAATCCAATATCCAATATCCAATATCCAATATACATACACTTGATTTAACATTGGTATCAGCACCAAATGCTAACATAACCTCCATACGCTTAACAAATCCATTTCACTTCAGCCACACAAAGCAAAGTCATTACACCATTATCATAATCTTTGTCATCTTCATCACTTCTATCATCATGCTACAATAAATGCTAACAGCAATTGCTAAAGATAATTTCTATG
>Ga0302284_1001516_pt1 | contig 10420 bp, 4 predicted proteins | sample III_Fen_E2_1_FD_198760 | JGI IMG/M metagenome (GOLD analysis project Ga0302284, IMG submission 198760) | Peat permafrost microbial communities from Stordalen Mire near Abisko, Sweden - III_Fen_E2_1 | ecosystem: Environmental > Terrestrial > Soil > Wetlands > Permafrost | place: Sweden: Abisko...
TGTTGTACCAGAAGAAACGATGGTTTTGTTCGATGAAAAATAATTTTGCTCTGAAACTTGTCTGAATGCATTTGAGATATCTTCCTTAGTAAACAAATAGGAAAAAATATTTGGATAATAATTTTTACAAAATGTTTTGATTATTTTTGAAACTTCAATAATTTTAGGTAAAATGCTCTGATTGTGGAAGGAGAATTAACAAAAAAGAAGCAAGAAAATAAGATTAAGGATGGATTTGTCTAGAAAAATGTTTAAAATAAACAAAAACTCAAGATTTACAATCATAAAAATAAGTTAATGATCTCAATACAGAAAAAGATCAAGGAGCTTATGAAGCTAAGAAAATATTAGAATATGAAGAGTTAGATAGGTTGAGAAGAGAACTTAGGAATGAAAATAAAGCTGAAGCTACAAAGAAGAAAAAGATTCTAAGCTTAGAGGAAATAGAAGCTAAATATAAAATGTTAAATAGCTCTTGAACAATTGAAGAATAATTGATTTTGCAGTTTGTGTAGAATAAAATTAATTTTCTAATAAGCTTAAACTGCTACAAGAGTAGCAGTTGGAAACATAATAGTAAATCTGAACAATACTCCACACAAACATTATGAAATTGCTGAAAAAAGAGGGGGAGAAAGACTCGAAGATGCAGATAATTATTATGTTTTATGATGTTCAGCAGCATCCCTGAGATTTCTTTGGAAGAGGTTTACTTAAATCCATGATAATTTGTGATGTTTATTCACTTCCAATCTTCACTCCAAAAGTCTAATGAAATATTTTTGAAAATTGAGTTAAATAGATATCAAAATGACAAATCTTACTTCGATGTTAGGATCGATGAGACCTTGATTGATTTTGTCGTAGATCATTTTTGCAGTTGATTTGAAGGATTCTTCTACATTGTAGGCAGTTTTAGCACTGACTTCTAGATAAACAAGATTGTGTTCCTTTGCAAATCGCTCGCCTTCTTCGTAACTCACTTGACGCCTTGATATTAGAAAATTAATAAATTATCAGAAATCAATTTGCCCACCGGAAGAAGACTAATTAATATATTTTTTCTTACTCATGTTCTAAATCGCATTTATTCCCAACTAGAATAAACGATAATTGTGGATTTCCGTTTTGTTTGGCTTCCTCCAGCCATCTGCTGATGTGCTAGAAACTTTCTCGCCTACAAACAAGATAACCATTCTTGGATAAAAAGCGAAACCAAATATCAAAATGTTACTTTGTAATATCATAGACAAGCAATGCACCAGCTGCAGATCGATAATAAGATCGAGTGATTGATCGGAAAGATTCTTAACCAGCCTGAACAAAAATAGCACCCAAAATCAAGTTATTCTCAAATTGACTTCTAATATTATCTCTCTCTCATTTTCTCTTACAGTATCCCAGATCTGCAATTTAATGTTTTTGTTATCAAAGCTGATCATTCTTGCTCCGAACTCAACTCCAATCGTAACATCGTGCTTTTCTTTAAATCGCTTATCGATAAACTGTGAGAGCAAGCAACTCTTTCCAACACCTAATTCCATCAATAAGATCTTATTAGTAAACTAAACGGCAGTGCTTTGAACCCTCTACCTGTGTCTCCAATGATAATATATTTGAATAAATATGCGTAGCTCATCCCCTTTTGTGATTTTCTGTCTTTTTTCTTTGTATGTTTGATTAATTTTTTATAATTATTTTGCCACTTCACTTATCTATTCTTTTTAATAATTAATTACCCAGCTCAGCCACCCTAAAATGCCCTCTCAGATTTCCTCATTCCCTGCTCAATACCTAATCAAAAAAGTTTGAATTCCATTTAAGTTCTTTTGAAAATTGTCATGTAAATTTGTTGATACACATTTGAATCATTTTAAATGAAAATTAGGCTGATCTGTGTCTTTTAGCAGCGTTTTAAATTATTGGAAAGTCATAACAATTCTACATAAATTTTTAGAATATTTAATATTTCTTGTTTGAAGAAAGAATACTCCAGCTTATCCTTCACTCTTTCTTTGAAGCGTCTTTGATCTGGAATCTGGGCATAGGAATGCATCTCGAAACTTGTTACATGTAGACTCTGTAACTGGGTCTTTTAGCAGCAAGATGCTGTTCCATTGCTGGAATACTGTAGAAATTGAATAATGCTGTGATTCCAATAGCTCCAGAAATCGTCCAAAATGGAGGGGAAGCCAACGATAAAACAGGGATAAATATACCCCACCAAATGCAGATCTATCCAAAGTAGTTAGGGTGTCTAGAGTATCTCCATAATCCTGAATCAATGCATTGATCGCTCTTTTTTTAACGCCAAGGAAGAATCTATTCATCGGCAACAGCTTCGATGATAACGCTAGCGATTGTGATCAAACTGCCTAGATAAACAAGGCAAGTTTAAAGGAGTGTCTGTGTAGCTGGATCGATGGAGAGAGTGTAATAATATGGAGTGATCGCCAAATACACAAGAATAGTTGGGAACATATGAAAACTCAGCAAAGAGAAACACCAAAAAAGAACAGGATTCTTAATCATCTTGACGTACTGCATGTATCTAAAGTCTTCGTGTGATAAGCCAGGCCAAAATCTAGGAACAACATCAATAAAATGAAATTGTTTATTTAGTAATTTTAGCACATATTTTAAGAAGAAAAGGTAAATATTTATGAATAAATTCCACTTTTCTAGAACATTTTTGGTTACCTAAAATAATAAATATTTTATTTGATCGCGTAGAACAAAATAGGACCAATTATGGCTAAATTACGGAAGCTCCAAGCGTAGGGCGTCAATTTGTTGAGTAAAATAGCGTAGCCTATTGGGGTCGTCTGCCAATAAGGATCATAGATACTCGAGCATTTTAGAAAGAAGGTGAAAGCAAACACAATCAAAGTGTCGATTACATCAACGACTAATATGCGAGTGAGTGGATGCCAATCATAGGTCTCTGTCCAAGCAAAAAGGGGGTTAAGTGTTGCAAATATTATTGCGTATGGCGCTGCCATTGCTAAGAGCTCCTTAAGCTTAGACATAATTTATGCTTTTTTTTTCAATTTTTTCTACAAGTGGTGTTTTTTTATTGATATTTAATTGTGTTTTTTTTGACTTGAAATGATCCCCCGAATTCAATAAATTAGGGAGCAAATAGTGATTGTTGTGTAGGATTATTTATCTTTTTCAAAGAAATATTTAAATGCAGAAAATAAATAATTGGCTCAGAATTTTTTAAGAGTTAAAAAGTGAATCCAACTACATTAAAAATGATAAAGTTTTTTAGATTTTATTCATGCTAAAAATCATATTCACCCTTGCCAGTCGTATTTGACTTCAAGATTAGTCAAGGAGAGAAATTAGAGACTGCAGCACTTATCGCAAATCACCTAAGAAATCACAATTACGAATTATTTTACATCTGTTATTATTTTTTTGCAATACCACAAAGATTGAATTGATTAATTAATGGAAGAATACCTATGCATTGAATGTGAAGGATTAGATGTCACTTTTTTTTACTTTTGATGAAGTAGAAACGACCATTGTGACATCTTATTCATTTTTGCAAATCGAGCAAGATATTTTCAGCTTCAAGAAATCAAATGAAATCGATCCCATGAGGTTAGTTTGAAAAGAAACTAGAGTGGTTAGCTCATTTATTGGATTTTGATTATCTTTTTCGCTATGAATAGGTTCCATTTTAGCTATTTATCAAAGACAAAATGGAAATGAATGGAAATTAGCTCAACAAACAAATTGTCTCTATTACACTTTTAGGGGAACTTCAGTGAATGGGAATACTTGCATATTTTGCAGCTTATTTATTTAGATATTTCGGTGTATGCTGAAGGTATTTTGCAATTTTCACAATTGTAAAAGAATCTGAATTCAGGCAATTAAATGATACGTTCTATGTAAATCTTCTAAGCAACTTTGCATACCAAAGATACTTAGCAAATTCTGTCATCTATTCGTTCAGTATCACCATATTTCTAAGCGAGCATTTTCGATTATTCAGCATTTCTTATTGATTTTAATATTTAGTTAGCTTATTTAGATTCATCTTCAACTTGATTCTTATCTTCATTCAATGCCTTTAGAAAATCTCCTGAATTATCTTTCAAGAAAAGAGACTAATCGCTTGGATTGAGATTTGAAATATCCTATGAAATATGAAGAGATGCAGAAGGATTAGTTTCATTGAGCTTTTTGTTTGCTTTTTGCTTTTTCGGTGGCATTTTTTGTGGTTGTTTATCAAAAAAAAAAATTATTAATTATTAGGAAAGAAAATTTTCACCGAAATCTGATACAATTCTGAAAACTCTTTTAGATATTTAACTTGATATGTCTAAATGATATTAATTGGAATTAGAAGGAAGATGAATTTAGAGAACAATAAAGTTCAATTCAATTATTTATTTTGTTTTAGATTCTAAAAATTGCTGAAAAAATAAGTAATTAAAAAATAAACTGGTATTCGAAAAAAAAATCAAATAAAGTAAGCCTTTTGTTTCAAACGAATAGTAGAACTGAACCATAAGCAGAAGAAGAATTTTAAAAATTAAAATATTAGCACAAAATGGCTCGTTTACCTTAAAATGAAAAGTTAAATCACTCATTATAATTTTGTGTATGTTTTGATAATATATGTAGATAATGGAGTCCCCTCAAGACAAAAAGTCTGCTTAATAATGAAAATATTCATAAGAAAAAGTTAAGGGCTTATTTCAAAGATTAAAAAATTAAAGTTCTTTGAAAAGGAAGACGAAACACGATTAAATTTGAGGTAATTTTTGTGGGATTAGAAAAAAGCTTGATAACAAAAAAAACGCAGGATAAGTATCAGAAACATACCTGAGTCTCATACTACACACTCCCTGTTGCACTAGCAAATGGCATAAAGAAGGAGACGCGAACAAAGTATTATATAATTAGCGGAGCCTCGAATTCTTTCTGAAGAAGGTAATTTAGGGGATGGCTGAGTTTACTCAAAGTTTCCTTAATAAACATTATTCTTTTCTCATAGGACAAACTGAAAATTTGACTAAACAGAACTCTTAGAATACAGGGCATCATGATCGAAAATCAATTATGATTGCAAGCCCTCCTATTCCAAGCAGAACAAGTTTTCTAGGTGTGTAAAAGAAAAAAGATAACTACAGACCAGACGCTATTCCTCCTAATTTCGAGTGGGCACTAGAACACTAGGTATAAATACTCTTAGGGTGATAATTCATCTGAAAGATAGTGTTCTTTAGACTAAATTTTCAGTGAATCATTCATATTTCTTCAAGTGCTTTACATTGATACATTTTTGAGCCTTGAAACATCTAAAAATATTTTATTTTTTCCTTTTAATCAGTCGGCTTGTTTAGTTGGAATGGAACCAGAAGAAGTAGGAGAACCTAAACGATGCGTTTGTTGTGCTCGTACAATAGAAAAGAGGAAGCTAGATCTTAGTTGCACTCTTAAGGATTTCTCTTTTTTAGGAAGCGGATATCCACTTTATTTTAGCTTTTTAAAATACTGCACAATCTTCTTGAGTCTCATATTAATCTTCTCTGGTGGGTTTAACATGATTACAAATGCATTGTATGGAAACGATTGTAAGGACTCAAGTGAAATCCCAGCTAATTCAGATGAAGTTGTTTGCAAAAAGAACTGGATAACTCTATTATCTCTCGGGAACAAACATGATAAAAAGTAACTCATGTACATCCAGGAGATTTTAAATCTTGTCACGATTGGCACAGTGATTGTGCTACTTTAGCTTTTCAGAAGAGATCAACGAAAACTAGATGCCGAGTGTGATGAGGCTGATATTTCAGCGAATGATTACACTGTGCTAGTTGAAAATATACCTATTGAATATGAAGCTATTGGGAATGACTATGATGATGATCTTAAGTTATTCATAGAAACAAAGGTTTAAGAAAAATTGCAGGAATTTCTTCTAGACAATTCGAGTGGAGAAATGGCTGATTCAAAGAATGAAAAGTTAGAGGTAGTGAAAGTGAATTTATCATACAGTCTTTAAGAACAAGCACAGATTGTGAAGAAAAAGGAAAAGTTAATTAAAATGAAATAAGAAAAGCTCTTGCAATTGTAAGGTCATAAAATAGGAGATATTGGGATTATTCAGAGAATAGAGACGAAGATTTTAGAAGTGGAAGCTTAGCTGATGAAATTTCAGGAACAATTTTAAGATGGAAAAGGAACTGAATTCATGAAACGATATTTCACTGGTAAAGCGTTTGTTACGTTTCTCACTGAATAAAGTAATTCTATAATTGAAATTCAATTAACACTAGGCTAATTAACTTATCATCTATCTATGATCCCAGTCAATTATTTTGTATTTTTATTACTTTCCAGGTAAAGAAAATGTCATAGATTTATATGAAAACAAGAAATACGCAAAGGAACTAGAATATCATGGAAAAGTGCTTAAAATCACATAAGCTCCTTATCCAACAGACGTCTATTGGGAGAATCTGCACATTCCAGAGTCCTAAAAAACTTGGAAATTTATCAAAGGATTTATAATTACAATTTTCACTTTGGCGTTGAGTGCTGGAGCGATTTATGGACTGCTCATGATCTAAAACAGCTAAAAATCTGATAATAGTAACTCCCCTCCTAGCACGATAATTCAATTTATCGCTATTCTTCTGTCAATTGCGATTACACTTTTAAATATCATTCTTTAATAAATTCTCAGGTTTTTAACTAAGTAATTACATTCATTATTCTTACCTATTCTATTACCTTTAATTAATAGTTATTTAACTTATTAAATAGATTAGAAGGATGTTACACTCGAACAGAATTTAATATCAGCATCGCTAAGAAAATAGCTTGGGCAACATTCATTAACACTGCGCTGGTTTAATTTGTTATTGAAGTTGTGCTAAGCAGTAAAAGTAATAAATTTGGAGTTATCTTTGGAGAAGGTGGTTTAGCATACAACTAAAATTACGTATTCATATCGAATATGATAATTCCATTTGCGATTGAACTCATTGACTTCTCGAGTATTATGAAAAATATGAAGAGGAAATATTTTGTGAAAAATTAGAAAAAATGCTTTAGAACACAAGCACAACTCAACGAGTAAGATTGGATAGATATCTTTATTTCTTTGGGGATTAACGAATATTTGGATTTTTGTCGTTTTTTAGGATATTTGAATTCACAGAATATGACATATCATAATCCTATGCAATCAACCTGAAAACGATGTTTCTTGTGGCTTTTTATTCACCGATTTTACCTACTGGAATTGTCTACTCAATGATAGCTATTTTTCTCATCTATTGGGTTGATAAGGTACACTTCATATTCTCATTAATAATTGAAATTATCCTATGACACTTATTTAAACAATTATTTTTTGCAATAATTGTTAGTACAATATTCTGAGAAGGAAGACTGTGAAGTATTCTTAGTCAGCAGAGTTATCAATTGAAATGACTGAAATGATTGAGTATATTTTACCAATATTTTCGCTGTCAAATGCATTATTCTTTATTTATATCGTTGGGAAAGAAGATGTCTCGATCCTTAGCTGGATTGGTCTCGGTATACTGGCATATTTTTCTCATTTGGATTTCAAAAATGAATTGCTTCACAGTTTGTTTTCAAAAAGATGAGTGGGTGTGATTCATAAGGAAATTAATAGAGGCTAATTTATATTTTTTGTAAAAGACTTTGAGAGGGAGAATCAAGCATATTGGTGATTATGAATTTGTTAGGTCTTGCTTCAAAAGAACTGAGAGCATTAGGTTTCGAAGTATCTTCAAATAAAGAGCTGCATCTAAATATTTATTCTTTTTATAAATTGGCTGATATTTGAATAATATTTTACTGCAAAAATAGTGGAATTCTTTGTCTAAAGTAAATTAAAGCAACAATTGCTAATTATTTCTTTTTTTTTGAAACAAAAATTGAAGATTAATTTGCTCAAAGTATGAGACACTCTTTTAAATAATTATTTCTTTTTGTACTGTTTATTTTTATGTTATTTGCTAATAACTGAGACTCCTATTTGTAGAGTTTCCCTGAGAAAGATTTCTCTCTCACTCTTTCCCACCAAAATCAAGATAATCAAATAAAAATATAAATGCTTTTTTACAGATTAAATCGTATTAACTTTTCAATGCCTAATCTAAGAAAAAAAAGGTCAGCGGTTCCTGCAGAGAGCCAACAAGGAGAAGAAGTCCGCAAACAACAAAAGAAAACAGAAGAAGAAGGAATCACAGAGTTTCAACAGGAATAGCCTTTTTTACCTACAATTTCAGATCTAGCGCAGCATGAGGTTCAAGAAAAGGTATCTTAAAAAGAGAAAAAATAACCAAATACAAAACAAAATTGCCATCATAAATGATTGGTGTCTAAGATTATTCAAACTAATCTGGATAGTTTTTCTTATTATTCACATGAAAACTTGTTGTTTCTTTGAAAATAGATCTAAACACTGAAATAGAATCTAGCTAGATGCATCGAGCTTAAAAACTTTAAGAGCCTTATCAGGGTAAGACACATTTAAATGCAAATTATTTTCTCATTCTTAATATGCTTCCTTGGTGCAGGTACTGAAAAAAGAGTTTTGCGAAATTTTAAGGCTCGACGCACGAGCAAAAACAAAGCAAACATTTCTAGAATTACTAGGAATTTTGTCTTCATACATTTCGATGTCCTAAGTGGCTTCAAACTTTTTCCTTTAGGTAAAATATCTTTTTGTGAAATCAGTTGATTAAGATAATCCTCATCCGTTTGTTTTGATAACGCCAATAATTAAAAGAAAGCTCTCTGCGATTTTTTAGAAGAACTGCTCATTCATTCAGGAGAATTTGTTGAAAATAACGTTCTCGATGTCATTTTTGCATTGGTAACTTCATCTTTTAACTATTCTTATTATTTAGAATATTAGAGTAGCGAATTGAACTGATTTGTTGTTTGTATTTTTGTATTAAGATAAATACAGTCGATAGCAAGGGAATCAAAGAGAATTTACTTGCAATTATCGTAAAATAAAGTAAAAAGAACCTAGTGAATTGTGCATAAAGTATCAGAGACAATAGTGAGAATGAAGACATCAATTAATTATGTCCAAGGATTAAATTTAAATTCCTAAAACTTCTTTACTAAATACTATGTCTGAGAGTGCCGGAATAAGAACTATAAAGCTCATAAAAGAATGCTTCTTCTGGGGGCTTAAATAAAAGGTCAATCAAATCATTTTCTTCTTAGCTTATCTCTGAAATGGTCAGATGGTTGTAGCAGGAACCACAGATTGCACCTAAAGTGCTTCAGTTTCTTCTCAGCATTGAGACGAAATAAGATACCATAATGAAACTTTGCTTGCTGCATAGTATTGATCTCAATGAGCAAGCATAACTCTGTTTCTTGGATTACCTTAAATCTCTATTCTTGAAAAATCCTAATTCCTAATAGGAAATTGCACTCAGAGCGTTCTAATATTTGAATAATTGCACGAGATCTTTATCGTATAAAGTCCGTCTAAGAGCTTCTTAAGTTCTCTAGCATTTTCCTTATTTTGACGATGCACTTTTGCTACGGACTATAAAACTGGAGCAATTCTAAGATTACGGAAAATAGCTTAATACAACGACTCCTTCGAAAAGTATGCAACTAATTCCTTTTATTAGTGAGAATAATACAAATTTTAACAATAAATGCTTTTTTTGCAGAAGGTGAATCAGAGAAGTTTTCAATTAGCCATGGATTTGGAGCAATCGTGCATCTACTAGAAGACGAATTCCATGAAGTTAGATGGAGTGCGATCGAAGTAATTTAGAATTTTGGATCACAGTGCGAGTCATTTGGAAGAGAAGCTCGGGATATTCTATTTTACATGCTGAATGATGAGAATGATTCAGTGAGAATCAAAGCAATCTAAACGATTCGCCTTGTTTTAGCTCAAGAATCTAAGGGTACTGCCAGTGAGGAGTCTGAGAAATTAGTCATTCTTAAAACTGATGAACTTGACAATTTATTGTTCAACGTCAAAGAAAAAGTCCCAAGACTTCGAATTGTAATTTATAAGCTGCTTGGAAAAGTTTGGTTGGAGAACGTTAAACAACTGAATATGATCCTGGACATGATAGTTAGAAACGTAGAAGAGTTTGGAGATGACTTGTACATATTAGAAATGTGCCAGCGGATTGGGGAGCATAATAGTTAACTCGTTAAAGCTAATATTTGCCCTATTCTGCAGATAGCAGATGTCTTGTACGTGCAGGAACCTCATTGGAAAGATAAATTTCATATTTCCAGGGTGGTTATGATTTCAAATGCGTTCAAAGATCGAGAGGAATTAGCTCAAAAATCAGAAGAATTATTTCCAAGCTATTTCATGAAATAATATGACATGATGCAAGATCTTATGCCTGCATTCTTTCATTCT
>Ga0302284_1001520_pt1 | contig 10404 bp, 4 predicted proteins | sample III_Fen_E2_1_FD_198760 | JGI IMG/M metagenome (GOLD analysis project Ga0302284, IMG submission 198760) | Peat permafrost microbial communities from Stordalen Mire near Abisko, Sweden - III_Fen_E2_1 | ecosystem: Environmental > Terrestrial > Soil > Wetlands > Permafrost | place: Sweden: Abisko...
CAAATAAGACAGCCTAATCCAATCATTATCTAGTAAAATCCTCCAAGTTATGCAAAAAATACACTCCATGGCTAAAAGTTTCTGATAATCTAAGATTCGATTGATTTGGTATTCTCAATAACAACTGTGAATAGACCACCTCCACTCTTGTATGGTAAAGCCTAGAATAATTTAAATAAGTTTAGAGAAACTATAAAAAATCCATTTTACATGTTCTCTGTATTCCTTAAAGGTGAAATGATTCGATTCCGCCAAAAGTTCATTGTAGATTCCTCCTATATCTTACTGGTTTGTATTTTGAAATTAAAGATTCACAGCTTTAGCCAGAGGAAGACCACTCTGAACTTTGATTTCTTCAAACGTTTATGAGAAAGGAATATCATTATGAGTGTTGATGATTCGATTATCTGAAAAGTAGATTTGCAGAGTGGTTTCTTCAAAAAATGCATCAATATATTAGCTATCAGCACAGGTCGAAACAAAGCTTAAGTCACATTTTTTAACATAAAATTTCAGAAAAGATCTTGTTTTCGTATTAAGATCTCCTTCAAGTAAAAGAGATTAGCCTGAACCAAAACAGAACAGTTTTTCATAGTTTAAAGACAAGAAGCTTTATCTTGTGTTTGAAACTGCAAAACTAGCTTATTTGCAAATTTCAACTGTTACTTTTCTTTCAATAGTAGAATCTAACTTATGATCATATGTAATAGCAAAAGCCTCAATGTAATAAATTGCAGAATCTACTATGAGATCCCCATCGGAATTTCTGATCCCAAAAGCAAAATCTAGTATTCCAATAGAAATATCGAAGCTGACAGGAGGAGAGACAGATACCGAGTTTCTTATAAAAGTGCGAGGAGTACCTCTATCATTAGCTTAGAAGAGGATAAAAAAGGCAAAAACAAAGATGAGTGAGAGAGATACAATACCACCGAAGTTTGTTTTATGGTGTCTTTAATTCCTAAATAGAATTTCGATATTGCGTCCGAATAAGTCACATTTTTTACACCAATTCCAAATCATTGAATCTTTATAAATACTTCATTCTTTATTATTTCAAACTGCGGTAGTCTACTCTTTTTTAAGATATGCTTTCTTAGATCTCGATCAGCGGGTTAATTTATTTCAGATGACGGAGCTTGCAAAATTATCTAATACAAACATCAGTTTTATTTGTTAAGTATTACTACTTTACTTTTGGCCAAAAATAATATAACCAATTCTAAATAATACCACCTTCGATATGCAATCGGTACTAGTTTGATAAAGTTAAGCATTAGCCCATATCCTTGATTTACATCTCTTTTATTGTAAAAAATATCTTTCAAAAATTATGTGTTTATTTACACTATTATCAATAATTATTTGAGAAATAACAAGCAATCATATAGCAATTTTAAGACAATCAAAACGTGATTCTTCAATGTGAACAGGAATCTTTAAGGAAATAAAAATCTTTTAAGCGAAAATAAAAAAAACTTTTGTTTTTAAAAAATTATTCAATTCGAAAAAGGTTCTATTTTTTGTAATTTGAGCTTTGCGAATACAGAGACAGTAAAAAAACAAACTTCGATTTCTTTCGGAATTCTCCTACAGTAAACTAAAAATTCCAAGTCATTTTTTTTTAAAAAAATTAGAGAACATATCGTTCAGCATTTATGGCCCTGATTTTGAGGTCGACGAGCTGCTAGATGAGCTTCCTGAATTTTAATAATTTCCTGGTTTTCCATTGTTAGGTCTTGATTATTTTTCCCTTAACTCTTTTTGGGAAAGGATTTCTTTTTCTAATTAGTCTTGCATTCTCCTAAGCATAAACTTCATAGCTTCTTGTTTTAATTTGAGAGCTATTTTATCCTTTATTCCTTGCGGCTACTATTAATTGAGTCCAAACATTTGATTGAATTCTTTGAATTGTGGATGTCCTTAAAAATCTTCTAACTTGACTCCACTTTTCTTCAAATCCGCTAATAGTTTATCTAAATCCATATCTTCGAAAGGAGAACCTTTACCGAATGGGTTCTATGCAGCTCCTTAAGATCCAAAAGGACTTTTTCCTTGATCATTAGGATTATTCATGAATGGATTAAATCCAGTACCAGAATTATTTGTATTTTTTCCTGCTCCAAAGAATCCTTTGTACGAATCATATTCTTAACGCTTTTTATCATCTCCTAAGATATCCCAAGCTGCATTTATTTATTTGAATTTATCCTCATTAACTTTGTTGCCTTTGTTTACATCAGGATGGTATTGTTTAGTTAGTTAATAATATTTCTTCTTGATATCTTCTTTAGCTGCACTTGGTTGCACTCCTAGCACTGAATAATGATCTTAATTGAACATTTTTTAGTCTATGAAGCTTCTTTGCAGTTTTCCTTGTAATTACCTACCATAAACTAAAGGTAGCTCTGATCGAGTTAGCCTAAAGAGATTATTCATTCTAGAAATCATTTTGTTATGATATTTTGTAAAATTTGATTTTGATACTTGGAAAAAAGTGGGAAGATCCTAATGAAAGAAGATATCTCAATTAGATTGACAAACTATTGAATAATCAAAAATAATAATAAAACAACAACAATAATATTTTTAATAATTGCGAAATTGCTGATTAGTTTTAAACCGTTAATCAAAAAGGCACTGGATCAATAAGGCATAAATGAACATATCTAATGCCAGAAGAAAGCGGGCAATAAGCGAGATAATCAATCTTCCAGTAAATGACTGTTTCACTTTTTATTTTTCACAAAATCTTTTTAAATAGTCAAAACCAAGGTCGATTGTGGAGAGAAATATTGAAGGAATCACCTCATATGATTTCTCTGGCTCTCCTAATTTGGCAGTCTATTCAGACAATTACAATATGCACAACACTTTTCAAGCCAATAAGTCAGAATTACTTTCAATATTTCTATCAAATCCAGTGATTATTCTTTCCTTAGAAAGTTTTATGATTCAAAAGAAGAGAAAGAGAGACTTTGCAAATATTCCATACCAAACTATCAAAAAAATAGAGGAAGTGCTAAAGAAATCGATCACTATTCTCCAATCCATTTCTCTAATATGCGTCTTGCTCTTAAGAAAAGATATGCTCTGTACAATTGTTACAATTAGTAATTCTTTAAAAATGTGTTTAATAATTGCCATTTGCTTTAGAAATAGGTCAACAGCGATTGAAGATAAAATCAACCAAAGCATCGAATCCAATCCAAAGATTCCAATTAACAATAGATATGGTGACTAAACTTAAATGATGAATAGGACTAATTTTTTTGTAAGTGATGAGTTCAAATAACTAAACGTCAATAAGAACATTCTCCCTAAGTCAAACATAAAACATGTCTCGTAATGATAAATTACTGAGATTAATCAATTTGTAACTTTGCTTTTGAAATGGCTTAGTGCAATGAGTGATCTATCTCCAGAGTGGTGTAGAAAATCAATGAATTATTTCTCTCGTTCATTTAAAGAAGGTCGAGGATTAGGCAGCTGTTGCGGTTAGTTTGATATTATCAAGAAAGAAGAAGAAGGAACTAGAAAATCATTTAATCGTTAATCGGAAATAGTTCAGGAGACTTATCGCAGGAAAGATAGGAGTACAAAGAGAAATAATAATTTTAACAAACAAATTTCATAAAAATTATTATTTTGTTAAATGTAAAATTAGCTAATGTCAACGAGATAAAAAGGGACACATTGCATATGAATTGGAATGTAAGCGACAACGAAAAGAGTTTTAGAGTAACAGGAAAGATAGGAATGGTTATGGATAATAGTTTCAGTAGAACAAATGAATTAAATAAAAAATAAATTGCCGATAAAATAGGTCATTCATTGCCTTTTAAATTACCTAGAGCAAATCCAACTCTCCTTAAAATAGGACATAATATTGCCATGGACACACTCTCCGTCGTATGAAATAATTTTACTGAGAAAAGGTAAGCAAATAAGAGAGATAATAGAAACACACCTAGAAATTCATTGATTTTAGCTTTTAAATAAGTTAAAAATATGAAAAATATGATGATAAATGCAAATACTAAATCAGCAAAAAATATTTAACTTTTAAGTTCGTAACTTCTTTACTGTCTGACCTTTTTTTATGTTACAATTAATCATATTTGTTATGTAGACTCTTAATAAAAAAATATTATCATCTCTTTAGATAAATGCAAAGTATTTTACTTTAGGGTTTAGACAAATAAAAATTGTTATTTGATTGGTGTGTCCAAAAGAATATGACTCTTCCAAAATACTTTTTTAGCATTATTTTCTTAAAAAAATGAAATAAATATCTAACACTCTCTAAAATCTAAACAAAATACAGTTGTTCCATGTTTCAAATATTAAAAATAGTATTTCATTCTCCGCGTCCCTTCTTAACTCCAAGAATGAATTGACCATAAGACTTCACAATTATTTGCCTTTTTTTTACGAAAATTAATTAGTTTCTTCATTTATTTTAATAAAAGATTATACTCGTTTTGAGTGAAAACTGTAACGACAGGGTCTGCTTCACCAGGCTGCATCTTCAGATTCTTTGCATTGTCACTCATAAATTTAAGATAGGGGATTGATTCTTTTGAGAATTAACTATCTGAGAACAAGAAAGAAACAATAAAAATGCTTTATTAATATGATTATTATCATAAAAATAATAATAAAGATCACTGTTGAGTGGAAGGCCAGTTTTATCAAGGACAGCTACTGTTTTGACATCTTCGTTATCCCTTCTTTAGTACGTAATCAAGTCAGTAAATACACATGGGGGTGATCATCTTTGTAATTGTACTTGAATTCTTCAATGAATTGATTTATTTGAGCTTCCATTTGCTTGATTTCTTCCAATAAATTCTTCAAATTTTTGCACAATTTTGTTTTAACAACTCAACAACCCTCTTTCATCCAAGGATTTTGAGTAATAAAATTAATGAAAAAAAAAAGCATAAATGGAAAAAGAAAGAAAAATCAAGACTTCCAGCTAATTAGATTCTTAAATTTATGAATCAAGATGTTTGAAATTGCTCTTAGTAAAAAATCATAAAATTATTATGATATGATAAAATAATTTAAATATTATTTTTCTGAACCATTTTTGCCTACAGTCAAAATTGACATTATCTTAGAAAGATAGAAGTCAAATCAGATGGCTTGTTTGCAGGGTTTGAAGATGAAAATGATAATAAAGAAATGACATAGACTATTTTTTAAGATTAGATGAAAGTAATTTTTCTAACCTTTCTCAAGAATAGCAAATATATCATATTAAATAGATGTTTCTTTTTTTATTAATCAAATTTAGAACTATTATTTTTAAAGATCAGAATAACTCTTAAAGGAAATTGTATGCCTCCATTTTTGGAGAATCTTCACTTTGAAAAAGTATGTTTCTGTTTCCCTCTAATAGTATTCTTTAGTTATTGTTTTAGCAGAGCATATTTACAAATTGTTGTGTGCTGATTTTCATTGATATGTGTTTCCAGTTAAAGCAATTAGTTTAATATTTTTGTCAAATATTTTTTTCATTCCATTAAAATCAATAAACAAGATCCGTGAGTACTTAGAAGTAATAAGAACAACTTTTCTAGCAAGAAGTTGATATTTTGAGACCAGAAAATACTTCCCTCAAAACCAATTATCCCTCCCCTCAATATTATGAAGTGATGATTCCTTATCGAATAATGAAAAACACAAGAACGTAATATCATCAAGTAGAATGAATTGTCTATTATTTCATTCCAAATTAAAGAGATTTCTGCTCGCACCAAATATCAAAAACTCCTATTTGGCTAGCTGACAGTTTTGCAAGGAGACAATGGGAAATTGCCACTTCGCAAGTGACCCAGCTGCAGAAGAACTAGAGAGTAACCTTTAGCTTTCATTATTGTTCAGGTTTAGACTTGTTTCTGAGCGAATGATTTATCATCAGCATGCTTCTAGTCACCAAATCAGTTTGATTTTCTTTATGTTATTGGAAGAGGTGGATTCGGAAAGGTAAGAATAGTTATTTATTTCCTCATTACCTCTAAACTCGTGTTAATAGGTATGGAAAGTTGAACATAAGAAGACTAAACAGGTCTATGCAATGAAAGAGATGTCCAAAGCAAAGTAACTAATTGATTTGCAGACCATTCTATGCTGTCTTTAACCTATTTTGAATTGAACCTAAAGAGTAATCACAAAGAAGAGCATAAATTCTGTGATGAATGAGAGATATCTTTTAAGTTCTCTCAAACACCCGTAATATTGATTTAAATGGTTTACTTTCAAATGAAAGATTGTATTATATTAAAAAAAAAAGGTTTATTGTAAATATGGTATGTGCCTTCCACAACAAAGAGAATCTTTATCTAGTAATGGACCTGCTTGGAGGAGGAGATTTACGTTATCATATTGGAAAGCAAAAGCGATTCACTGAGGAATAGACAAGTGATCATTTTTATATGAAAAAAACAAACTTTCTAAAACTCTTTTTTCTATTAGAGTTTTTTATAGCGTGCTTAGTGCTTGCATTGGAGTATTTGCACTACAATAGCATCATTCATAGAGATGTAAAACCTGAAAATCTAGTCCTGGATGATTAAGGATATCTGAGATTAACTGATTTAGGCGTTGCAAGAATATGGAAACCTGATAATTCTTCAGATACTAGTGGAACTCCTGGATACATGGGTAATTATTATTTAGAGATATTTAACAAAATGTTTAACCTTATTATGTCTGATATTTTTAAGCACCTGAAGTTATGTGTAGATAAGTTCATGGGTAAATAATATGCCTTTTAAAGATAAGGTATTTAATAATTTGTATGTAGAGTTGCAGCAGATTATTATGCTATGGGGGTCATCGCTTATGAATGCATGCTCGGGAAAAGACCATACATAGGGAGAACAAGAAAAGAACTCAGAGATTAAATACTTGCAAGGCAAGTTTAAATTAAAAAATAGGAAATTCCTCCAGGCTGGTCAGTAGAAGGAGCTGATTTCATCAATAAAGTATCCATGCTTTCATCCATTTCTAATCTAACAAATAAGAAATAGCAAAAATAATTTATTTTATATTAACTACTTAGACAATCTAAAGAAAGCCTTCAAGTCGATTAGGATTGAATGGTCCTGAAGAAGTAAAAGAACATCCTTGGCTGAGAGATTTTCCATGGTCAAGGCTTGAAAACAGAGAACTAGAAGCTCCTTACTGTCCAAAAGTAATTCAAAAAAGATTATTGTTTTGTAATAAAACATTGACATAAAAACAATAAAGAAAGAAGAAGAGAATTATGATATGCGATAGATAGAACAAAAGGAGAAATCAGACACGAATCCAGATTTAATTCTTTAAAACACGCTTTTACTTAGAAGAGACTCAGTTTAAGGTAAAAAAGGAATTCAATCAAATTAAGCTCAAATGTGTGTATGTATGTTTTAGAGTTATTTTAAGGTTATGAGTTTGAAAGAGAGAATTATGGTAATGGAAGCCTTCAACTGCATTCCATCACAGGAGGACCTAATTCCACTGCTATTTCTGCGAAGTACACATAACCAAACTCTTGAAGACCATCACAAAAAATATACTTAGTTTTTCCATTTTTGAAATATTCCTTTCTCCTTATCATTCTTATGTTTTCATTCTAAATTTAATAGAAAATTTAGAAAATAATTTTGTCTGTTAGTAAAATATACATGTTCATATCGACTATTAAATACAAAAATCAAGAAAACTACAAAAATCTTTGTGTTTTTGAGAAAAAATTCATTCATATTCAAGTTGATCCATTTTGGATGATTTTTCTTTACTAGTAACTGTCTCATCTTCTATTTCTTCATCTTCATCCAAGTCATTTACTCCTTCAACTTAAAAAAATATAAAAGATATTCGTTTAATAACCTAACTAAATCTCATATCTCATGTCTTACGGCAATTTTGTTAGTTTTAATACATTTTCCTCAACTCTAAGCCATCAAAGTTCTCATCGAATATGATCTCAAATCGGTTGTGCTCTGTTAAGGAATCAGGTGCCATATGCTTTTTTTATCCTGGCCAGTTTAATGGCGGAGGAAATAAAGGATCAAGACCGATTCTGAAAAAAAGTAAAAATGTGAATTTACAATCACTTATTTATGATCATCATATTAGAAGAAATAAATACCAATAATAAAAATGAGATTACCTAAACGCATTTTCAATCATGCTTGGAATAACCCTAGTGCATATCGGGCAAGTAGTTTCAATTGCAGGATTTGTATTGATTTCAATAAGCAGTGGATTGAACTTTTCGTCGATCATAAAATCAAGTCCAAACACTTCAAAGTTATTTTGCTTTCTCTCATGATCAATTTTAAGAAACGTTGCTCTGACAGCATCGGTTGCTATTGCTTTCATTTGCGGAACGATTTAGCTAAAAATATTCCATTTTTAGTCAGGATACCAAATGTCTAAGTATCTCTAAAATTCGAAATAAGAAAGTTTATTCCCGGGTTCGTACTTATTATATTCTTCACAATCTTTTTGAATTGCATCGTTCGTTAAGTGAATGAAAACATCAGAAACATCAGTTAAATCAAATTCTCTTCCACTTGTTCTAATATAACCCTCTTAATACCAATAAGCTCGAATGATTCCGTTGATACAGGTCACCATCATATAAGCTCTAATATCAAATTTTCTCCGATTATACAGAAATGGTCTGTCAATATATTTCTGAACAATGTAAGTCTTCTATTTGCCATTAGTATGTTTATCTCCGCTCTGAAGAATACGTTTAATATCATTCAAATTATCACACACCTAGATACCGTTTCCTAATTAGAAAAAAAAATATATTTAGCAAATATGTTAGCTTATTTTCAAAGAAATATCACCTCTGTTAGTAATTTCTCCTGGCTTCACAATCCAAATATTCTTTATATTTTTTGCTTTTTTTTCCTTCTTTGAAGTATGATCCTCTGCATGTTTATTATGAATTTCGATTTCTCTAAATTTTCGAAGGAAATGTTTAAACTCTTTATCAGATGTTCCTTTAGTCAAATGAAATGTCAAGGGCAGATAGTGAAAGACATCGTCTTAAGTTAGCTAATAGTATTGTCTCATGTTGTAGAACAAAGCTTTCTTGTTTCCAAGGTGAAAGTTAAATTGCATGTGATTGTGAGTCAGCTGGTTTATAGGTTCAAGAATTTTATAAGGTCCATCACTTGATGGTTTCTTTAATGTTCTGAGTCTAAAACTCAAATCATCCCAATTCTGCTACTAATAATCTCTTTATCCTGCATAGCTGCTCATGTATTTTTGATAAATACTCAAATCTTCAGAGTGAAATATCTTTGAATTATGATCAGCAGGTTAAGGAAATGGAGCGTTCTACTTTGTCTAGGACTGAGTTTTTTCACATGAAACCGATGCTCCATTTGAAGAAGGCTTCTAATCTGATTTTAAGATTGATGTTTTAGCTGAAGAGCGCTTTTCTGGAGATGCTTATAAACTCTTTGCACCTTCGAGAATTGGAACATTTGTGTTAGCTTTATTTTTCATTTGCTACGTTATCATCCTTATTTCATGAAAAACTACTTTAGCTCTACTTATGTGACCTTAGTGGTGATTATTTGATATATCTTGCTCTTTTGAAGCAGCCTAAGTATTCTCATCAGTAACTAATTTAGTAGTATTGAAACACCTAGCATTTTAATCAGCTATTAGCGCCAATTAGTTCTCTTATTTCATAAAAAAATCATTCTGCTTGCATTGCGTCCATAAGAAGTTACAATTAAGCTTATTCGTATCATAATCGACTATTTACCACCACCAACGGATCTTGATGCAATTTTATATTAACTTGCTGTTATTTCCTCTTCCAATACAAATCTTATAGCATGGATTTTCTTAAGGCAAAGCTACATACACCTAACTTGTGTAGTTGATCTTGAAGATGAAATCTTAGTATGTGCTAAATTTCTTGAAAAATATTTCTTCCCTTTAACAAACGTTATCGCTGAGCATAAACTTAAAATTTGTACCCATTTTGTTAGTATTGTTTACGCCTCTTTTCACGCCAGCAGAAGAAACAATCGAACCTCTGCCTACCCAATTACTCTTGCTGCGTTTTCTCTCTATTATGTTTTATTAACCTTACTGGATTTAGTCAGATTCCTATAATTTACTTTCGTCTTTTCCTTCATTTTCATTGTCATTACAGTCTCCAGTAGCTTCTTGATTTTGCATCTTTACATCCGAGCAGATACTTCTACTTCCTTTGGCAGTTGAAATCAGTGATCTTGTTTCTCTTTCACTATTGCTTATCTCAGCTGTATTCCCAATAATAAGACTATTTTATAACTGTTTATTATTTAACGTATTTGTGCTTTCCTTGTTTCTAACCAGTAAATTACTACTCCTTCCCAATGTATCAATTAA
>Ga0302284_1001521_pt1 | contig 10402 bp, 10 predicted proteins | sample III_Fen_E2_1_FD_198760 | JGI IMG/M metagenome (GOLD analysis project Ga0302284, IMG submission 198760) | Peat permafrost microbial communities from Stordalen Mire near Abisko, Sweden - III_Fen_E2_1 | ecosystem: Environmental > Terrestrial > Soil > Wetlands > Permafrost | place: Sweden: Abisko...
AAAGAAGCTCCCTACAATGAGCCGGCAGAAGTAATAGGCGGATACTATCATATTCTGGCAAAAGATCTTAATGAAGCAACAGATATTGCAAAGGCAAATCCTGAATTCACTTATAATGAAGGCACAAGAATTGAAGTACGTCCGGTTAAAATGAAAGAAGAACAATCGGGATTTGTATATCCTTCAGAAGCTTCTTGAATATTTCATTGTGTTCTTCGTGGTTAATGTATCTATTTAAAAAAAATTGAATAAAATGAAAAACCTGTCTCTGGAAGTAAACGCAGCACTTCAAATGTCGAAACCCATAAATGAAGTATTCGAGGCAATCGTTGATCCATCGAAAATGGCAAACTATTTCATCTCAAAAGCCAGTGGAAGGATGGAACAAGGGAAAACGGTTACCTGGAGATTTCCGGAATTTGATATGGAATTCCCTGTTCGTATTGGTAAGATCGAAAAGAACAAATACATATCTTTTTACTGGGATAATGATGGATTTGAGACATACACTGAAATGACCCTTACCTCAAAAGGAAATGGCTCAACACTTGTCAGGATCAATGAAAAAAGCAGGGACAATGATGAAGCAGGTATCAAATGGCTGTCGGGAAATACGGAAGGCTGGGCAAATTTCCTTGCTTGCATGAAGGCTTATCTTGAGCATAGTATCAATTTAAGAAAAGGAGGTTTCGATTATATGATGGAAAAAGGCTGAGTTGCTGAATTACTTCAGCTAAAAGATCTGATTCTGGAACAGATTCCTATAACCTGAATCACATATGAAGAATTTCAGCGTCTCAGCATTGTCTCTAATCTTACTATGCTGTTGTCCGTCTTTTTCTTTAGCAAAAAACTTATTTTTGCAAGACGACGAATCACTAAAGATAATTGAGAAGGTATATCTGCATGTGGACCGCGACAAATACTCCCCGGGGGATGATATCTGGTTCAAAGCCTATCTTGTGGATGCCGCTGAAAGAACCCTTTCAAATCATAGTTATAATCTTCATGTCGAACTAATTTCTCCTTCATTAAAAATTCTGGATAGCCGCGTCGTAAAACTAACTGACGGATTAGGAAACGGCGATTTCCACTTGGCTGACAATTTAATATCAGGCCAATATCAGATCAGAGCTTACACTAATTACATGAGGAATTTCGGCGATCAGTTATTCTTTAGGAAGGTAATAAGCATAATCAACGTACATGATACCTCCAGAGCAGAACCCGGACATGCTGCCTATATTAAGGATAAAATCGAAGTAAGTTTCTTTCCTGAAGGCGGCTCATTAGTAGAAGGGGTCGAATCAGTTGTGGCATTTAAGGCTGTGAATGTCTTTGGAGCAGGTTGTGATGTAACCGGAATAGTCTATTCATCAGAAGGAGATTCAATAGTCAGATTTAATACTTCTCACAAAGGGATGGGTACTTTTTCATTTATCCCCGTTCGGGGAGTAACGTTTTATGCCGTAGTTGAACACCAGGGAATAAGATCTTCCGCAACAGAAATACCAGGATGTTTCCCGACTGGTATTGCCCTATCTGTTGCTAAAAATTCAGCCAATAACCTGGCCCTTACATTCAGAACCAATCCTGAGACACTGCCTGCCATTAAGGATAGAGATCTTACATTGACTGTCTCGATATGTAATCAGCCAATAAAATCATATTCAATCAGGATGAATTCTCTGAACAGTTTTTTTAATCTTCCGATTGATGATCTTCCTGATGGTATCGCGATGCTGACATTATCTGATCAGGAAAACAAACCCATTTGCGAAAGGCTGGTTTTCATACAAAAAAATGACGGAATGAAAGTTCACCTGAGGGCTGATAAGGATAATTATAATCAGCGTGATCCTGTCTCACTAAAGATTACCTTACCTGGGCAATCCGGAATCCAACAGAATGCATTTCTTTCACTATCCGCATTTAATGATGTCTCTTCAGATGGTAAATCAAAATACCCCTCGACAATTTCTTCATGGTTTCTTCTTGAATCGGATATCCGCGGTGAAGTTGATGATCCATCATACTACTTTGATCTGTCAAATCCACAAAGATTAAAAGATCTTGATCTCCTGCTTCTCACTCAGGGATGGCGCGACTTTACGTGGAAGTATGAAAAGATGATTTATCAGCCAGAAGATGGTTTTACAATCTCCGGAAAAGTGAGAAAAAAATTTGCTGATGTTCCTTTAAAGAATGCTAAGGTAAATCTTGCAATATTTAAAGGTGGAAATCCACTGATAAAAACGGTTCAGACAGATAGTTCCGGCAATTTTTATCTTAATGTCATGGATTTAGCAGGTGAAGCAATGATTGTGGCCAGTGCAATTGGGAATAATGAAAAGTTAGATGGCTGGATAATCCTGGATTCAATTAAGAATAGACCGGCAGATGTTCAGAGCATGTTTCTTCTGAAAAATAACGCTGCTAATAGTGGCAAAACAACTGTTAACCAAAGTGCTGATTCTAATCAACTCAAAAATGAATATATAATTAAGTATACTCAATATGCAGAGATTATAAAATCAACAGAGAAAAAATATAAGTTGTCCGATACAATTCATCCGGGGGAGGTAATGATAACTGCTAAACATCAGGATGCTGTCGAATCTGCCCGATCCAGAAGTCAGCGATATCTTATGACTCTTTTTCCTGATGACGAGCTTACAATCACTCCTCAATCAGAGATCTTTAGTAATTTAGGCAGATTGTTAGCATTCAAGTTCCATCTGAGGGGTGGTGCCTTTTCCAGCAGTAGTATGGCTAATCCAATCGCAATGATTGATGGATTAGACGTTGGCTGGGAAGGGATATCTTATTTACCAGTTGACTGGATAGAAAGAGTCGACTATTTAAAGGCGGGATCTCCGGCTGCAAATATGTTTGGAGAAAGGGGAAAAGACGGAGTATTTTCTGTCATTACAAAAACCGGGGTCTCAGCAGACACATACACTCATGTATATCACTCGGTTAATTTTAAGTTTTCAGGGTATAATGAACCAAGAATTTTTTATTCTCCTAAACATCATACAACATTAGAAGCCGATTATAAACCCGATCTGCGTACTACATTGTTTTGGGAACCAAATATCAAGCTGGAAAACGAGAAAGAGGTTGTTCTGAAATATTTCAATGGTGATAATCCGGCAAAAATTAAGGTCATTGTTGAAGGGATAACATCAGCAGGTACCCCTGTAACTGCAACAACAGAATATATTGTAAAATAATGCTTAAATTTTATTTATTATATTTAGTGTATTAAATCAATTATCATTCCCGGCAAGTTTGCAAAATGATTCCTGATAACATGAAAATCATAATAAAACAAAAAGTAGTTCTGACAATCCTGTTACTTATGACAGGATCATTTCTGCTATATTCTCAATCAGCCGATTTTCTCGACGGGAAAGTGGTAAATACCGCTACTGCAAACCCGGTACCTTTCGCGACAATTAAACTAAAGAATAACCAGCTCGGAGTGTATGCCAATGCAGACGGAGACTTTAAGATCAGCCGGAATGTTGACTTCAGCAACGACAGCCTGCTCATAACATGCATAGGGTATAAGGAAAGTTCTGTAGCGTTTAAGGATTTGAGAGAAACCGGCGTCAATAAAATCTTTCTCACTCCTGTTGTTTATGGTCTTAATGAAGTGAAAGTCATTGCTTCAAGGAGGAAGATCAGTCCTCTGATTATCCTCCGCAGGGCAATCAGAAATATAACTAATAATTACCCTGATAAACCCTTCAATTATATTGCTTATTACAGAGACTACCAAAAAAAAGACAGTGATTACATAAACCTGAATGAAGCAATCATCCAGACACTTGACGGAGGGTTCGCTACTGAATCTATTTACGGGACGTACAAACTGCTTGATTTCAGAAAAAACACTGAGTTTCCCCGGATGGATATCTCTCCCTACTATGGGTTTATAGAGTCGGATGAGATAAATTATCCGGATAAAATAATCCCTAAGGCGAAACTTGGAGATCAGTACGGCAATGAACTTTTTATTTTACTTGTTCATGATGCTCTGAGGAATTACAATAAACGATCATTCTCATTTGTTGAAACGCTTTCAAATGATTTTATCTTTAATCACATTTTTGAAAATCCGGTTACTGTTCTGAATAACAACACGTTGCTCTATAAGATTAGTTTCAAAGGCCGCCCTTCCATAACAGGAGATTCTTTAGCAGTTTCAGGCGCTATTTATATACAGCCACAAGATTACTCAATACACAAGCTCGAGTATTCGAGTTTTTACAGGAGAAAAAACGCTCTTAAGCCTTTTTACAATATTGACATAGAATATGGTCATGAGAACTCCGCAGATTCACGGATGTGCCTGAAATATATTTCCTTTAATAATATTTTTAAGGTACGCGGTTCAAAAGATGATGATTACTTCAGGATTATCAGTTCAGGCTGGGATACGCTTCATGTAGCAAAAACTACTGTAATTGTTAATTTTAACCATAATATTGATCTCAGGACTGCATCCAATAAGAACAACTTTGAAATTACATTTGGCAAAAGGAAAATAAAGATTATAAGCATACAGGTGGTCGGTAAAAAACTATACATCAGGCTTAAAGATGAGGATCTTGAGAAAAAAACCAACACACTTAGTGTAAGTATTAAAAATATAAAAGATACTAACGGGGACATACTTGACAAAAGAAAATCGCAGGAACTCTTTCAATACAGAGAACTTTTTGTTCAGGACTATAATAAGACACTTCCTTATACAGACACTTGCTCTATTGAATACAAACCCCTCGAGCTAAACTGTATTTCAAAATATTCAGGTAATTTTAACTACTGGATGAATACCCCGTCCAGTATTAAAAGTATTAAGTGAATATTAAACAATTTCAATAATATGTATCAACAGATTAAACATGTAACCATACTGGTACCTGATTATGATGAGGCTATTAAGTTCTATACTGAAAAGCTTCATTTTAACCTGATCGAAAATACATATCTGGGTGAGTCAAAAAGATGGGTGCTGGTTTCTCCTGCCGGTTCGGATGGATGCAGTCTCTTGCTTGCAAAAGCCGCTTCAAAAGAACAGATTGAATGTATCGGAAATCAGGCCGGAGGCAGAGTATTCCTTTTCCTATATACAGATAATTTCAAAAAAGACTACCAGGATTTAATAGACAATGGAATAGCTATCGTGAGAGAGCCTAAAACCGAATCATACGGCAGAGTTGCCGTTTTTAAAGACCTTTATGGAAATCTTTGGGATCTTATCGAGCCGGTGGTCTATATCTCTTAGCTATTTCTTAGTGTACTTTGTGTATACTTGAATTCATTTTAGGAAAAAGGTACAAAGATCAGCACAATGCATTGAAAAGTGATTGTAAATTCTCTCTGGCCGGATGCCAAAGTTTTTGTATTTTTACAGCAAATGTGATTTGTAAAGGATAACAAACTTTTTAAATTGATCTAAAAATGATAAGAAGATATTTCTATTTGCTATTCGTTTTACTCGCATTTGGATGCAGCAATCCTCCTGTCGATAAATGGGATTATAAAACGTTTTATAAGCCTGCCGAAAATCCTGTTCTCAAATCCGATTCCACTTACACATTTATCGATCCAATCAGGAACGAAACGGTAAAATGGCAGAAGGCGGATGTATTTAATCCTGCAGCAATTGTTAAGGGTGACAAAGTCTATATGATCTACCGCAGCGAAGACAATCCGTCAGCTATCCTTGGTGGGCGTACTTCCAGGTTAGGTCTTGCGTCAAGCGAAGATGGAATTCATTTCACCAAATATCCCACACCGGTCCTGTATCCTGACAGCAGTGAATTTATGGAGTATGATTACCCAGGAGGCTGTGAGGATCCGAGAATAATTCAAACTGAAGATAGTCTTTATGTTCTTGCATACACTTCATGGAATTATAAAATAGCGCGGTTGAGTATTGCGGTTTCCAAGGATCTGATTCACTGGGAAAAGAAAGGTCCGGCATTTGCTCAGGCATATGAAGGTAAGTTTCTTAACAACTGGTCTAAATCAGGTTCAATCATTACAAAAAAGGTTGGAGATCGTATTGTTGCCGCAAAAATCAACGGGAAGTATGGAATGTACTGGGGAGAGAATTTTGTAAATCTTGCATGGTCAGATAATCTGACAGACTGGTATCCAACTCTCGATGAAAAGGGGGATCTCAAACCGGTTATCAGTCCCAGAAAGAATAAGTTTGACAGTATGCTTACCGAATGCGGTCCCCCTGCACTTATCAACGATGAAGGAATTGTATTGTTCTACAATGGAAAAAATTCCGAAGGGAATGATGCCGAGACAAGAGTACCGAAAGGAACATATTCTGTAGGCAAAGTTGTATTCGATTCCAAAAACCCTGAAAAGGTTTTATCACGTTCTGATACATGTATTTTAAGACCCACTCTGCGTCATGAACTCTCAGGACAGTATAAATCGGGGACAACTTTTTCGGAAGCTCTGGTTTATTTTCATTCGAAATGGTTCCTTTATTATGGAACAGCTGATTCTTACGTTGGGGTAGCTGTTTCACAATTAAACTAAAAAAATTATCAATCGTATAGTTAATAACGATAATTATTGATATCCTATGTAGAGACAGGTCTGAGACCTGTCTCCACTAAAATGGACTTCGGAGTCAAATAATCCTAAACCTGGAAGTCATCAATTTTAAAGTGGAAGTTCCTATAAACAAAGCAATGGCAAATTTGTTATATAATCCTGTAATAAGTTCACAGATAAAATGAACCCCGGGATATTCAGCAAAGAATCGAAGGGGCAGGAATTTTAACTTAATGTTATATGGAAGCTATCAAACATCCGACTTTGTCAAACGGGAAAGTATGTTACGTGGAAATTCCCGCGGTTGATGTAATACTATCTGCAACGTTCTATAAAAAGGTTTTCGGATGGCAGATCAGGGAGAACAGCTCAGGCCGTATAGCTTTTGATGATAATGTAAATGAGGTAAGCGGAACATGGATAGTTGGTCGCATCCCCAGCTCCGAAGTCGGCATACTGATATACATTATGGTTGACAGTGTAGTAGCAACCATAAAATCAATTGTTGCACAAGGAGGTAAGATTGTTCAGGATATTGGTGCTGATTCACCGGAGATAACAGCAAGATTCAGTGATCCGGCGGGCAATATTTTTGGACTATACCAGGAGCCTCCTATGGAATAACCGTCGGTTTTAACCAGCGGACGATGCAATTTATCTCTCTAAATAGACTTTAGTCCATAATTATTCATTGTTAGATCAGATGGCGACTGACTTACATCCGGTATTAACCCGTGGAATGTTTGGCAGAAATTCTTAAAAAATCAGATACAAAATATTTTTTGTAATATTTCGTTATTGAATAACCGTTAGTTGTTAAACAATAAAAAATATTACAGGTATGAAAAGGTTATTAGCTGTCATCACTATGCTCGCCTTAAGCGTTGGCATTCTTGTATCTGGACAGGAGAAAGACAAATCACCGTTAAAATATTCAACTGGAATTGTAACAGGTTACAACAGAGGTTTTGGAGTTCAGACCTACCTTACAGCCTACAATTTTGGAAAGAGTTTCCCAATCGACCTCCGTTTCGGAATAGGTCTGACTTTGATGAATCCGGGAAATGCAGCTGATGCCAGAAGAATTTTCATTAATAACGCCACTAACGGTGTCCCTGAAAAAAACGGAAGGTCATTTGATTTCAGACTCGACTTCCTGTTTCCAAAGACAATTTTCGGTAACAGTAATTCATTCCTGGTTTTAGGTCCAAGGTTTTCTACATTCCGGGGTCACTTCGATTATGTTGATGGGAATGAGGTCTTTGATGTAACATCTTACCAATGGGGACTTGGACTTGGTCTTGAGAATCATTTCAAGATGACTGAGAAGCTCTCCCTTTTCTTAACGTACGGATTCGATGCTTATCTGCCGGCTCCGCTTACCGGGCATGATACATCATATACTCCTTCAAACGATAATATAAATGCTGAGGAGAATAATCAGAATGATAATGCTCCATTCACTTACAAGGATGCGAATAAGGCAATCAATCAGCCCTTCCTGATGCCAAGAATAATGATAGGATTGAATATTAATTTATAGTTTATTAATTCCCGGGGAATAGCCGGGAACATCAAATATTTCTATACGCCAGGAATAATAACAGCTTTCTATGAAGAGTTTCTCTGACTCCGTAGAGATTCCTCACAATGCCAAACATTCGTCAGGTCAGATTTAGCTTCATTCGGAATGACAGGGTCTTTTTAACTAAAGGGGTGGAGGGAAAGAGAGCTGATTTGGTTGAAATCGCCTGAATTAATCATATAATCTTCGAATCGCCACTCTTTCCCTCCACCAAAACATAAAAAAATAACACCGTCATCCTGAACCAAGTGAAGGATCTCTTCGATCATTCACAATTTGTATTTAATAATAATATAACTGTTTGAATAATTCTATATCTCTAATAATCAATTTATTATAAAATAGTTATTATTAGTAGCGAAGTGAGGGATCTCCTCAATTATTCACAATATTTCGAATGGAGGATAACTTTTCTCTTCATTTTTCTTTGGAATTAAAAAACAGTTGTATATTTGTACTAGTCTTATAGTACAATAAACATTTAGAACAATGATACGTTTCATACTCGATCCGAAAGATGGCTCTCCCTTTTACAGGCAGATTATCGACCAGATAAAATATGGAATTTCAGCCGGTAACCTTCAAATAGGAGAACAATTGCCAACGGTGCGTGCACTCGCAGTAGAATTAAAAGTTAACCTGAATACCGTTGCCAAAGCCTACAAAGAACTTGAGATCCAGCATATTCTTGAGACGCAGCAGGGAACAGGAACATTCATTAACTCTCATGATATACTAATATCAGAGAAAGAAAAACAGAAGAAAATACAGGATATCTGCAAGGAGTTCTCTACAATCGCTTTTACGTATGGTTTTTCGATAGATATAATAATTAAAGAACTTTTAAAACTTAAACAAAATGCTAGCTAACATTATCACCAAGAATTTTCTTAATCCCATTTCATTGACCGTTCTGGTTATATTGCTGGGAGTATCATCAATCCTTTATTACCTTGGTATCATAAACGTGGAAGCCCTTGTCGCCCTGGGAATCTTATCCCTCCTTATCGCCAGTTCAATCCAGATTGCCGATCAATGGGAAAAAGCAGTATTGCTCAGGATGGGTAAATATACAGGTTTAAAGGGACCCGGGTTATTTTTAATTATTCCTGTAGTTGACAGGGTCATAAACTACATCGATCAAAGGGTTAGGGTAACAGATTTCAAAGCTGATCAGACCCTAACAAAAGATACCGTACCAGTTAATGTAGTAGCAGTACTTTACTGGACAGTGTGGGACGTCGAAAAAGCAGCTCTTGAAGTTCAGGATTATACAACATCTATAGAATATATTGCCCAGACCGGATTGAGAGACATAATTGGCAAACATGAACTTGCAGATCTGTTGCAGGACAGGGAAAAAATCGCAGCAGACCTTCAGAAGGTCCTTGACGAAAATACAAACCCCTGGGGAATTACCTGTCAGACTGTAGGCATAAAAGACATTACAATTCCGCAGGGCCTTGCTGATGCCATGAGCAAACAGGCTCAGGCAGAGAGGGAACGGAAAGCAAGGGTAATATTAAGTACAGCGGAAACAGAAATTGCAGAGAAATTTGAACTTGCGAGCCAGAAATACATTAATAATCCGGTCGCGCTTCAGCTAAGGGCGATGAACCTGATTGGTGAAGGACTCAGAGAAAGAGGTTCGATGATAATTGTCCCAAGTTCAGCTCTTGATTCGATGAATCTCGGGGTTATAGGAGGCCTTGCATCACTCGGTAATGCTGAAGGGGTAAAGTCTCCGATTACCAAAATCTGATTTAGATAGGGTTAATGTCCGGGATTCCGGTCCTACATTTATTAAGGCCATTTAATTCTGAGCAAAACAGACACGTTCTAATTAAATAAATATAGCTATGAAATATTTTCTTCTTCTATCCTCATTGCTGGCTTCAACTTTATTTGCCCAGGAACCCGACAGCAGTTCGGCTCTTTTCAGCATGAGAGAAACCGAAAGGAATTTTGCCAGAGAGTCAGTAAAGATCGGGAGAAATGCAGCTTTCGCAGAATATTTTGCTGAAAAGTCGATTCTATTTACGGATAAATGGATCACTAACGGGAAACAATATTCTAATGAAAGAAAACCTGCCCCTGTTGTGCTTAAGTGGGAACCTGAATTCATGGATATTGCTGACAGCCGCGATTTTGGGATCAGCACCGGTCCATGGGAGGCACAGGAATACCGACCATTCACGGCGCCACTTGCTACAGGATATTTTC
>Ga0302284_1001523_pt1 | contig 10398 bp, 10 predicted proteins | sample III_Fen_E2_1_FD_198760 | JGI IMG/M metagenome (GOLD analysis project Ga0302284, IMG submission 198760) | Peat permafrost microbial communities from Stordalen Mire near Abisko, Sweden - III_Fen_E2_1 | ecosystem: Environmental > Terrestrial > Soil > Wetlands > Permafrost | place: Sweden: Abisko...
ATAAAATCTATCTTCCAAAAGAGTCGAAGCCTGTTATTGACAATGTAGAACAGGATATTAATTTCATTGAACAATCAGATTTTCAGTATTTATTTGAATGGAAAGGCAAACGCTATAACTGCGAACTTGTATCCCGCGATCAAAATAAAACAACGATAAAAGTAAACGGTGTAGAGTATAAATTCAGCCTGGAATCTCTGTTTTCCTACGTCCGTCATGGAATGATTGATAAGGATGGGAAGCAATTGAATGAAAATAACATAGTATCACCCATGCCCGGTAAAATAGTGGATCTCTTTTTGGCTGAAGGTGATCTGGTGAATATCGGTGAACCTATTCTGAGCCTGGAAGCAATGAAAATGCAAAATGAAATCACTGCAACCTGTAACGGGGTTATACGAAAAATCCATGTCGTAGCGGGTCAATCTGTCATGAAGGATGACCTTTTGATTGAAGTTACGTCGATAGACGTTTAAGTGGCTTAAATCGGATTAAATTACAGAAAGAAATAGCAGCATGTCATTCCTGATGAAGAGGATTTATTGAAGATGATCCGGTGAATATGGTGAACCTGTTCCGATCCCCGAAGCAATGAAAATGCAAAATGAAATCTCTGCAACCTGAAAACGGAGTCATACGAAAGATTCATGCAATAGCAGGGCAGTCCGTACTAAAAAACACCTATTTGAGTAAACTTACCTCGATAGACGTTTAAGTGGTTTAAATCGAACTAAAATGAGAAATAAGGGCATGTCTTTCGGGGCAGTGCTCTTTTTTTTGACAGAACGTCAAATCATACGTATATGTATCCTGTCATACGAAAAATACTTGATCTTTTCTTTCATACTGAATCGAACAGTTCATCACTTAAGCAATGAGTATAATCAGATGTCGCATTTCAAATCCAAAACAACGAAACATCAGCGTTTTAAACTTCATTATATGCGACCTTCTGTTTTTTTTATACTTCCGATTGCAGAAAAAAAAAAGTTTAAGTGTTCACCCGTAAATAATCGTTTTAACTGTTGTATCTTTGTAAGTCTTAATCCGCCTGGATTAAAAAGCAATAAAAAGCTAACATAAAAGTCGTTCATATGAAGAAAATACAATTCATTATTATTCTGCTTCTACTTGAATTCCAATTTACTGCTTCTGCTACAAAACCCTTCCGTTTTGCTCTTTTTACTGATTTACATATTTCTACAATCCTCACTCAGCATTCGGAAGATTTGCAACAGGCAGTCGTAGATGTCAATGCACTGCCCGGAATAGATTTTGTAATTATATCCGGTGATGTTTCGGATAAGGGAGATTCCCTTTCTCTGACTATGGCAAAGAAAATGCTTCAAAAACTGAGAATGCCTTATTACATCATTCCCGGTAACCATGATGTAAGGTGGTACCAAAAGGGCTCTGTTTATTTTGATGCTGTCTTTGGTGATATAAAATTTGATTTTACGCATAATGATGTTGAATTCATCGGTTTTACAACGGCACCCCTCACTAAAAAGGGAGTCGGATTTATTCAACCGGTGGATATTCAATGGATCAAAAACGTTTTACAAAAAACAGGACCCGATAAACCTGTTATCCTGGTAACTCATTACCCGCTTCAAACAGGTGATGTGGATAACTGGAAAGACGTACTGGATATTGCTAAGAAATACGACCTCCGGGCTGTATTGGGTGGCCATTACCATTTGAATGCGGTTTTCAACTACGAAGGTACCCCCGGTATTATTGGCCGTACTACAATGCGTGGTATTGAACCTCTAGGTGGGTATTCAATATTCTCGATATCAGATTCTATACGTACCTATGAAAAGAGGATCGGACAGCCGGAAGAAAAATGGTTAACATTGCCCTTCGAAAGAAAAAAAGATAGACATTGAAAATTCGTTTAAAAGAATTATTTGAATAAGAATAAAATCATCAGAATAATGAAACTAACAAAAGTTGCTCAACTGATTGGAGCAGACACTAAAAACATTCAAGAACAACAAATAAACTGGTTACTGACCGATAGCCGTTCGTTATCCTTCCCTGAAGAGAGTTTGTTTTTTGCCATTTGTACTTCACGGAATAACGGGCATAATTATATATTGGAGCTTTATCAACAAAATCTACGCTATTTTGTAGTCAGTGAAATGAGGCCCGAATTCGAAAAGCTCACAGATGCCATATTTCTTAAGGTAGGAGACACCCTGCAGGCATTACAAACTCTGGCTGCAGCTAAACGTGCATTATTTCAAATACCGGTCATAGGTATCACAGGAAGTAACGGTAAAACGGTAGTGAAAGAATGGTTGTATCAGCTTTTGCATACCGATTACAGTATTGTCCGTTCACCACGCAGTTATAACTCCCAGATCGGGGTTCCTTTATCCGTCTGGGCGTTGAATGAAAATACCCAACTGGGTATCTTTGAAGCCGGCATTTCCGAAATAAACGAAATGGAACTACTTCAAAAAATCATTCAACCTACCATTGGAATTTTCACCAACCTGGGTGAAGCTCACCAGGAAAACTTTACAGGACTAAAACAAAAATGTGAAGAAAAACTGAAACTGTTTATTCAGTCTGACCTGTTGATCTATTGTTCGGATAATAAACTGGTAGAGATTTGTATTGCGCAATCAGGTTTTAAAGGAAAATTATTTTCCTGGGGGAAAAGTGATAAAGCAGGAATGCAAGTATCGGGTGTGTTGAAATCGGCCGATAAAACAGATGTCACAATAAAATATGCAGGAACAGAAATGCAGGTAAATATTCCGTTTACTGATGATGCTTCTGTTGAAAACGGATTACAATGTATCGCCGTGATGCTGAATTTAGGTATCGGCAAAAAGGAAATAGTCAAGCGTATTTTGCACCTTGAAACAGTAGCCATGCGTCTTGAAGTAAAAGAAGGTGTACGGAACTGTTTAATAATAAACGACAGCTACAATTCGGATTTGAACTCACTGGGGATTGCACTTGATTTTCTGAATCAGCAGGCTACAGCAAAAGGTTTGTCGAAAACGCTTATTCTATCGGATATTCTGCAGAGCGGACAGTCGCCCGACGAATTATACACCACAGTAGCCGAACTGGTTAAAAATAAAAGTATTCAACGAATTATAGGCATCGGAACCGAAATTTCTAAACAGGAGTCGAAGTTCCTTTCTATTCATAAAACGTTTTTTGAACATACCGAAGATTTCCTTGCATCATCACTGATTCGTGACATGAAGAACGAAATCATTCTGCTTAAAGGCTCCCGGAAATATCATTTTGAGGATATATCCTCGAAACTGGAATTGATAACTCATGAAACCATACTGGAAGTGAATCTGAATGCACTGGTAGATAATCTGAATTATTTTCGGTCAAAGCTTCGTCCTGAAACTAAAATGATGTGTATGGTCAAAGCATTCGCTTACGGAAGTGGCGCCGTGGAAGTGGCACGGACTTTACAACATAATCATTGTGACTATCTGGCTGTGGCAGTGGCTGATGAAGGTGCAGATTTAAGGCACGAAGGCATTCGGATTCCCATTATCGTTATGAACCCTGAAAAGGGTAGCTTTGGAATGATATTCGACAATAAGCTGGAGCCTGAAATCTATAGTTTCCGTTTGCTGGATTCATTTATCATTGCTGCTGAGAAACTGGGTCTGACCGATTATCCGGTCCATATTAAGATAGACAGTGGAATGCACCGGTTGGGTTTTGAAGCGCAGGATATGGAACAACTGGTGTCACGACTAAAAAAACAGAATCAAGTAAAAGTACGTTCGGTATTCTCGCATTTCGCAGGTTCCGATGAATCAAAATTTGATGCTTTTACAAAACAACAGGTGGCTGTCTTTACGGGATGTGCAAATCAGTTAACAGCTGCTTTTTCACACCATATCATGCGTCATATCCTCAATTCGGCGGGAATTGAACGATTCCCGGAATTCCAGTTTGATATGGTCCGGTTGGGTATCGGACACTACGGTATCAGCTCTATCCCGGAAGTGAGTTTAAAACAGGTATGTGCGCTAAAGACCGTAATTTTGCAGATAAAAAATGTAAAAGCCGGTGAGACGGTGGGGTATAGTCGCAAAGGCATTATCAACACGGATAAACAAATAGCCATTATCCCGATTGGATATGCCGATGGATTTGACCGAAAACTGGGTAATGGGGTAGGAGAGGTGCTTATTAATGGAAAACGCGCTAAAGTTATCGGGAATGTGTGCATGGATCTTGTAATTATTGATATAACCGGTATTCAAGCCAAAGAAGGTGATGTGGTTGAACTATTTGGAGATAACCTGACAATAAACGAAGTGGCCGGTTGGTTGAAAACCATTCCGTATGAAGTACTTACCAGCGTTTCAAGACGGGTGAAACGAATATATTTTCAGGAATAATGGTTTTAATTCAGATAGAGCAAATAAAAACAGCAAAAGTCCTGCTAAAAAGTGCCTCCCAGTTGGCAGCTCAACTTAAAAAAACAGTTGGTATATTCAGTGTTGTTGAACAGGATGAACATATTGCAAAACGGGAAGATGAATTGAATGAGTTATTGAAGACACTCAACCTGAAAGATATCCAGGTTTCTGTATGGAATTCAAAAACAATGACCCTTCCTTCAGTTTGCGAAGACATGGATGCTTCTTTTCTGTTTATTCAATTACCTGACGGGCAAACAAAAAGTATCCGTAACCGGCTGAATGATTGCCGTGAACTCAGAATCCCCTATTTGTTTTATAAAGATTCCTTTGATGAATTAAGTCTTACTAAAGTGATTGTTCCCGTCGGTTTTCTGGAAGAAGAAATTGAAAAAGCACAGTTTGCTTCAGCATTCGGGAGGTTTTGTAATTCTGAAATAAAATTGTTACTGGCCAATGATTATGGTTCAAAAGCAGCATCTACTGCCGCGAAAATGAAACTCTTGTTTGATAAATTCCAGTTGAACTATACCCTTGATAAGGCTGTCAAAGATAGTTTCAAAGTGGAAGTTGAATCGATTCAGGTTGCCGGGAAAGAAAATGCGGGAATGATTATCATCTCTGCTTCCCGGGATTATGGATTGGATGACATACTTTTCGGACCAAAGGAATACCATGTTATTAAGAAATCGGCTATACCTGTTTTATTAGTCAATCCACGCGGTGATTTGTATGCACTTTGTGATTGAAAAAGTGTGTATTCCCCATATTTGTTTTATCAACTTATTAACGAATTAAAAAGATTCATGTTCTATGGAATTTCTGAAAAATAATATATCTTTGAAAATCAGTTTGCGGGTCAGATAAATCATTCAAAATGAGAAAAGAATCAAAAGTAAGAACTTTGATATTAAAAGAATTGCTGGTCCCCCTGATCGCAATTTCCAGCCTGTTAATGATTGCTTTTTTTGGATATATCATCATTGAGGGACTTAGTCCTTTAAGATCATTTTACCTGATGGTGACTACTTTTTCTACCATTGGCTATGGTGATGTTGTCCCGGTATCGGATGCCGGAAGAATATTTACTATTTGTATTATAATTTCCGCATTTACGGTAGGTCTGTATTCCGTGGGTAAAATTTCTGCCTTTTTTGCTGAAGGTGAATTGTCTAAATTATTAAAACAACGTAAGATGAACAAAGTATTAGACTTAATGAACGATCATTACATTGTGTGTGGGTATGGTAAAACCGGGAAACGGGTTTTAGATGATTTAGTTCGCAGAGGTTTACAGGTAGTCATTATCGAAAGTAATGCCGAACGGAATGAAAAAATCAAAGAAATTATCGATAAGAAATTTATTCATATTGACGGAGATGCCACCAATGATGATGTTTTACTTCAGGCGGGTGTTAAAAGAGCCAATATCCTCATTTCAGTTCTTTCAACCGATGCTGAGAATCTGTTTGTAACCCTGAGCGCAAAAGACCTGAATCATAGTATCAAGGTGATTACACGTGTCGATGAAATTAATTCAGCCGTAAAATTCAAAAAAGCAGGTGCTGATTTTATTGTCTCACCTATTGAGATTGCTACCGACCGGATTATTTCAATCGCTACAACAAGCAGTGATTTCTTTAACTTCATTGATTTTGCCGAAGCAAAAGAAGAATTAAAAGAATACAAATTTGGGCTGGTGGAGATTAAAGATGCCAGTGATTTGATCAATAAAACTTACAGGGAGGCCAATATTCCACACCGTACAAATTTGGTAGTCATAGGATTTTATTCATCAAACAATGAGTTACAGGTAAATCCCACAGCTGAGAACCTGATTCATTTAGGTGATAAATTATTGGTTTTTGGGAACGAAAGTCAGATTAACAGCCTGAAAAAGATAGCACTTCACACGCTGTAAAAGTATGTGTTTCATCGTAAAAAAAAACCGGGAAGAATCAAGTGATTCTTTCCGGTTTTTTTTATCTGAGTTCTTTTTTTTTATTTTACATAAAAACGGGTAGTACCACTCCATGTTTTACCACCTTTAACCGATTGAAAGCCCGTGATATCAGCCGGTAAATCGAGGTTGGGTGCATTGATAGCCCAGGTCTGAGGTTCGGGGCATACCCAGTCGACTTCTCCTCCATTATTCCAGAGTGTCCAGTGCTTAAACTGGCTGTCCACCTCGTAATAAACACTTACATTGTCTTTTGTATTCGTAAGGATAGCACCGTTGTATGTTCTACCACTTTCAGTGATTAATTCATTGGTGAGTGCAATCTCAATCGGTCTACCGGTAACTGTCATACCTTCGGTTCGCAACAGGGAGTCTTCTCCTCCTAAATCCAATAAGTTTCCTGTTGGAAGGCTGCGATCGGATAATTCCCATTGTTTTCCGCATGAAAGACGTAATTTGTAATCCCCTTTCGATGTGTTTTTTGAAAAAGGCAGACACAATGGCGTATGGAAGCCAACTCCTACCGGCATAGGTGATGTCCCTAAATTTGTAAAAGAAACGATATGGGTCAACTCTTTGTCAGTAAGTATGAATCGTATCCTGCAAACGAATTCATGAGGAAAGTTTTTATAGATGACATCATTGATACAGTTAGAGTAAAAACTGGCTTCTACTTCAACGGCATCCGACGAATAACGGGTACGGGTGATGGTAAACGGTTGTGATTTGATGATTCCGTGATGATAATTATGTTGAGCCGGAATGGTTATAGGAAATTCATAATTCTTACCTGCAAAAGTATATTTCCCATCTTCAATTCGATTGGGTGGAAAAAGTAAAGGTACACCAAAAATCTGCGGCCTTTTTAAGAATGTTTCAACTTCTTCTGAGTCGGGTGTATGCAAAATGTCAATATGTTTTTCTTTATTGTACAGTCTGATTAGATTTGCACCAACCGAAGGCACAATAATGGCTTCATAGACATTAGTTTCAAGCAAAACGGCATCAATTCCATGCCAGTTAATCTTTTCAATATTCATTGTCGTATATCTTTTGAAAAATTAAATATTAATATCCTATTCTCATAGTTTTGCAAATTTAGCAAATTGTTGTGAATACTTCTTTGTTTCGACTCAATTATTGTCTTAATCATTACCCGATTTGTTTATATGGATAGTTTTATACTGTTTCAGGAATTAAATTCTTACGAAAATTAACCGGATAAAAAAGAGGCATACAAATTATGTGTGCCTCCTTATTAAATCATATGAAATCTATTTTGACGGACTTAGTTCTGCAGTTGCATTAATTGTCACTTCATCCCCAACCATTGCTGTCGGGAATTTATTTCCGACACCATATTCTGATCTGTTCAATACACCTTTTATGGTAAATACCGCAATATCTTTTTTACTCATTGGATCTGTCACTTTTCCTTCGTATGATACATCCAGCACTATAGTTTTCGTAATCCCATGCATTGTCAGATTACCGGTTAGCTTATAGTCATTTCCTTTGATGTTTTTCAATGAAGTGCTCTTGAAAACCAAGGTGGGATATTTAATAGCATCGAAGAAATCAGCACTCTTCAAATGTGTATCCCGTTGTTCCACATCAGTATTAATACTTGAAATCTGCGCTATAAGCTCTATTTTAGCATCGCTGTAATCAGGTTTGGTAGTAACAGCTTTTATTTCAAAATGTTTGAAATTTCCGGTCACATGTGAAATCATAAGATGGGAAATGGAGAATCCGAGTCGGGAATGTGCCGGATCAGAAACCCAGTTTTGTGAAAATGCGGTCATCGCAATCAACATTAGGACAATGGAAACACTAATCTTTTTCATAATTGTTTTGTTTTGAGTTTTTTGTCAGGTAAGTATTTTGAATTAAATGTCTTGCTATTTTCAATAAAACTGTACTTATCTATTGTTCTGCCGGTAGTAAAGTGACAGAATTCCATTATCAACAAAATAATAATCATTATTCCTTTTATATTTTAAACAGTTAAAGCTCTTGTTTTGTTCTTTAACACGTTTTTTTTACTTTTTGACAAAAAGCCCATTTATAAAAAGACTTTATGTAGGGTTTAGAAAATAAAACGTCGTGTAATCCATTTGTATGGATTACACGACGTTTTATTTTCTATCACAGAATTAAACAATTCGTTTGATTATAAGATCGAATTGTTTATTTGCGCCTGTTTTTAAAAATATAATTCTCCAAAAAACTCAGGACAATGAAAATCCGGTTTCTCTGTTTTTACGGGACTCCAGGTAACAAAATGCATTGAATCGGTACCATCAGCGCACTTATAGAAATTCCCAAGTATTTTCTCCGGTAGATTGGACGGGTCAATACCCATTAAATTGAATGGGATTTTTACTGCTAATTCCCATTCAAACATGCCTTCCATCTCATTAAAAGCACGCCTTCCGATTGAAGGTGATCGTTTGATAGAGTTCAATTCTTCCACGGAAAAGGGTACTACTTCTTCATTTCTGCTTTTACGGGTTGAAGCGGCACAGGTTCCGATGCAATTAAATTCAAAATTTGTATACTTATCTGCTCCTACAGGTTTGCAGAAAAATTCGACACAACTGTCTTCATGAACCGGATCCTGATCATTAGAATAGATAGCCCGTAGCATACTCCCACGTACTGAAAATTTGATAAAGATACTGTCAGTTGAACGGGCAATATTAAACTGTGTAATGGGTCGGTAAGGGTATTCTTTCACCCAATTTAATATTTCAATGGTATCAAGCACACCGAATTCATCAAGTATCTCTCCTGCTATGTCTATATCTGCATCATTTAAAGCTTCGAGATATCGAATTTTTAAATTTCTCATATTTTCTTTATTCATAAATTTCTGCAATATTAACCAATAATTCTGATAAACTAATGTATTTATCTCGAAAATTTTGTAAAATTATTAGCCTAACGATGTTAATGCTATGAAATCAGCCCATTGAAAAAAAACTTTATTTTATGTGCTTAGTGTCAGATATACAAAAAAAGGGCAAAACATCCAAAATGGTTGATTTGTCCTTCTTAAATGGCTACCTAAAAGTAGGATATGTTTATTTATGCTATCGCTTCTTTCTCGGCTTTGTTATATCCGGAAACCAGATCATCAATAATTTCTTTTACTGTTGAAATTTTTGTTGCCAGATAAGCATTGCTGCCTGCAAAAGCATATCCTTTGTCCATTTTACCCAGATAAGCATTATACAGGGTCACGATAATACAATATGGCACTTTTGTGTAATCACACGTATGCAAACAATTGTATGGACATGATTTTGGACGTGTCAGACCCAGTTTTACTTTTTCAAGGAATTCACTTTTTAGAGCACGGCCAGGCATTCCTACAGGACTCTGAATAATTTCAACGTCATGATCGTGGGCATTGATATACGATTCTTTAAATTTAATATCCGCATCACATTCGGTGGTGGTGACAAAACGACTTGCAATTTGAACACCTTTAGCGCCCAGTTGCATTATGTTGTAGATATCCTCACCCGTATAAATTCCACCGGCGGCAATAACAGGTATTTCCTGGTTGTATTTTTCTTCAAAAATAGCAACTTCTTTCACTACTTCAGGAATTAATTTTTGGATTGAGAAATTCTCGTCCTCTATCTGGTTCATTTTAAAACCAAGATGACCACCGGCACGGGGTCCTTCAACTACTACCAGATCAGGTAAGTAATCATAGAGTGTTTTCCACTTTTCACAAATAATTCTTGCAGCTCTTGCCGAAGAAACAATGGGTACAAGTTTGGTGGTACAGTCGGGAGTACGGTATTTTGGTAAATCCAATGGAAGACCGGCACCGGCAAAAATGATATCAGCCTTTTCAGCGATAGAAGTTTTTACCATATCACTGAAATTAGTCAAAGCCATCATGATGTTTACACCGATAATACCCGATGATTTTTCTTTTGCTTTTCTAATTTCTTCTCTTAAGCCAATGATACATGCTTCCATATAATCCTTAGCTGTATT
>Ga0302284_1001527_pt1 | contig 10382 bp, 5 predicted proteins | sample III_Fen_E2_1_FD_198760 | JGI IMG/M metagenome (GOLD analysis project Ga0302284, IMG submission 198760) | Peat permafrost microbial communities from Stordalen Mire near Abisko, Sweden - III_Fen_E2_1 | ecosystem: Environmental > Terrestrial > Soil > Wetlands > Permafrost | place: Sweden: Abisko...
CTCGGAATCGATTGAGATCTACCAGCAACTCTAGCAGCTAAAAGCAGAGAGAGCATGAAATTTAACAGCACGAATCTAGTCAAAATATAGCTTGTGTTCATTTAAAACCGAAGTTGCATTTCAAGAGTGAGAGGCACAAACGAAAGAAGAATAATTGCCTGACAGATAAGATATGGTTTAGATCTGGAACCTTCTTGCAAAGCGTGTTCAATCATTTTTTCTTCAAAGGCAATCACACGAATTGTTCTATTAATAGGCTTTCAGAATCTTTTTTTTATTTAAATAATTGTTTGATTATGTTTGGTTTGTTTTTATTATTATAAATGCTTAACTCCTCATTGATATCAGTCAAACATTTAAATAATTTAATCCATTCCTTTATGCCTAAACATGTTCCTCCACCATTAATAATTGTTTTCTTATTATCTCTCCCAACATCCTCCACCTTTTAAACGAAGGATGTAATGAGGGAGAGAAGAAATTTACATTAAATAGTATCTTGCTTGTGTTTCCTTGGATACTGAGCTCTTTTTCTTAGTTTCATGTGCGATTTGTGCGTGTGTAAGCCCGGTTGAAACGAATTACTGTGGGGCGATTATTTGAATATTGTTTCTAGTTAGCTATATTCTCTCACCTTTACTTCGAGTAGTGTTAATTCAGGCAATTTATGAGAGATTTTAAGTCGTGACAGGAATCTAAGGGATGTTTTGTCTTTCTTTAGTTATTTAAACTGTTTGCACCAGTTATTACCAGAAACCAAATTATTTTTTGAGAATATTTTTATTTCTTGACATACTGTTTTGATTAATAATCAACCCAAATCGCTTGATTAGAATCACGTTTGTGCTTGTTGGAGTTGGAAAAAGAAAGTGTAAAGTAAAACAATCCTAAATTACAATTGAATTGCCTATCGTCGTTAACGTCACCAATTTCAAATAAAATGATGTAATCATAAATTCAAAGCAACAATTTCTATTAATTCTAGCATTCATCCTTGAGAATTGCTTTCTTGTAAGAGCATATCCAAAGAGTTTATTTAAGCAGCATTAAAGGGATTGAGTCTATCTCCGATGGAAATGTTATTATGTAAATGATATACTTTGTTTGCAATTTAAGTTGTTTTCATATTTATTAGTGTTCTTCTTCTACAACTAGAAGCTCCCCCTTTACTACTTTTTCAATTTCAATCAATAGAACTGCTTTACAAACCCAGAATAGAAATCAAATAAATGTAATTCCTTTTGAGAGAACCAAGTGTTTCAGCAAAAAAAAATTAGTAAAAAAAGCGAATTCAGAAAGATCAAATATTGAGAAAAAAATAAATAATACGTTGATTAATAATACCAATAATACCACAATTTTACAATTTAATTAAAAACAATAGTTGCTTTCCCACCTTTTAAACTGAATAATGACTTCTACAAGAATAATGTTTGATCTAACATTTTGGTCGAAATTTAAATAGGCAATAAATTTTATTGTTCCCAAATTTTACTATCTCAATATTTTGTATTATTTTCTCTCAGTCTCTCTCTCTCTCTTAATCCTCCAGCTATCTTAATTATTACTGGCAATTAATATTATCTTTTTGTTAGGGGATAAAAGCTATTTATGTGGATTTCAATAAACTTAATTATCAAAAAAGTAATTAGTTGAAGAAATATCAAAAAAAACTATCTCTTCTAAATGAGTTGTGCTAGTTTTGATTTTTGAAAGATACTATGGGTAAAAATAAATGGATTTTCTTAGTTGTCTTCATAAATACATGCATTAAATCAATTTTAAATTCAAAAAAACCATCTTATTTACTTTTCAAATGATAATTCTAGCTGTAATATTCTATTTAATCTCTATGTTTCCAATCTATCATTGTTTCGTTAAGCTTCCTCATCATAAACTATCCATCTACAGATTGTTTTTCAGTTAATTTCTAAACTATTTTCCATTTTATTTTCTTAAAAAAATACCTTCCCAAATTTTTCAAAAATTTTCCTTTAAATCTAATCATTCAACCAAAATAGCTTCAAAAAAATATGGAAGAAAAAAATACGAAAATAAAGAAGAAACAAGCAGATAAAAAAACACAAAGATACAGATTTTAATTCAAATAAGTATTCTAAAATAGAATTCAATCACAAGAAGCACATCCTCTGCAGCCACAAGCCTGACACTGCACAATCTTGCCTTCATCAAGCGATCCTTTTGGTACTCTGCATATGCAAGTGCCTCCATAATTATGATCCTTAGGCTAAATGCATTGAAGGCAGCATAATTTCTCATAGCCAGTTTTTTTCCACTTTGCAATGAGGTCTGCATCAGCCCACTTTTCTCGGAGACAGTACTCATAAAGATCCCTTGAAATCTCTTTCTGTTTGTAGAACATTTCATAGATATACCTAGATCGTTCATGATGTAAACGGAAAATTGGCCATAAGGATTCCACTTTTCTTCTTCCTTCATGTGGCTCATTTTCAACATCTCGCATTCTATTCGTTAGTTCCATCAGCTTTTCTTCAATCTTCTCCCAACCTACAGGCTGCTTCTTTGATTTTAATGTCTAAATTCTTGGCATATTATTGCTTTAACTTCTCTTTTTCGCTTTGTTCTTCTTATCGCTAAAAATAATTATTATAATTTAAAAAATTAATGATCCTCTTAATTATTCTCACTTTTGCGTCTATCTTATGACTCTCACTGCTCGTCTCTATCTGGAGAAGCTGAGTTTGGAAGTCGTAAGTGAAATTATCTAACTTTTCGCTGATTCAAGGGAGAGCTATTCAAGTTAAGTTCTTAGTTGACTATTGATTAGCGAATTTCATCGTTTATTCGCTAAGATAATCCTGTTTAAGCTCTATTAAAAAGTCTTCTTTCTTGATTGTTAGTCTGTCTTTGTTATGGAGCCGATAAACATAATTCAAATTCTCTTTATTCTTATTAATTATGTTATTTTGTCCTCTTGAAATCTTTGTTTTTAGAATCACTGTTAGGCCTTTTTGCTACCTTAAAATCACTTGATTTTTCAGCTGAAAAGTTCTCTTTCCTTTTCGCTGAACTACTCTTTTAGCTCGAATTCCTATCTTTGGTTACCTTACCCTCTCTATTTCTACTATCTTTTGGACTTTTCCTCTCAAGGCTAGTTTAATCCAATTTGGTTATCTGTTTAGGTTGCTAGTTATTTTAATTCCTTATTTGATCATAAAGAGGGTTATTTTTAGGAGGATTTTATGTCAAAATCTTGCTGATTGTAACTGACCCTGACGGAGAGGGCATTGTTTAATAATGAGGCTTACCTGGAACAAGTGAAAAATATTCATTTTGATTAATTCCTAAAAGATTATTTTGATTCTTAACTTCTGTGTCTTCCTGAGATTTATCCATTTCTAAGCTTGCTGCATGTTACTGTTACTACTCAGATCCATTTTACTCCCTATCTTTCTTATTGCTTGCTTGTTTTTCATCGCTCTTTGATGAAGCAGGTTGCGATAAAAATGGCTTTCTAAGTTATTTTTAAAATTCATGCAAAGAGAATTCATATTCTTTGTATTTGAAATTGCTCTAATCCAGGACATCACCTCCATCTCTCTAACCTCCCGAGGCTCTCTGCACAGGAAAGTAGAATAGATTCTATCGCCTATATTCTAACAATGCTTTGCTGTCTTGCACAAACTAGTTAATTGTCTGATCGATATTCGGAGCCTCTAGGTCCAATAAAGATTTGCAGACCCCAACCAAAAACAAATGATTTCTAAATATTGGTGCTAACTTATGCTACTCTTCTCTGTGCTTGCTGATCTACGCTTAATTGAATCCTTAATGCTTATTAAACAGTCTGTTGCATTAATTATGCGTAAAAACACCTTGATAGAGGGTGTCTGTGTGATTATTGTATAAAAAACCAACTCCGTTTAAATATCCGTTGATGAACTATCCATCATACATAACACCTTCTTCACTCAAGACTCTGCACTCCCCTTCTAAGACACCCGATTTAAATCTTCCAATACTCTTAACCACTCCTGCTTAGAATGTCATACCTAATCCTTCAGCTATTCCATTAGTCACTAATCCTAAATAAGTTAAATCTGTACTTAACTCCAAGACTCCTAGATATTTCTCTCCCATTGTTGAACCCAATCGAGACAGCTATGAAAGAATCCCCTGAAGATGGAGTAAATCAATATCTTTCCTTGGGAATTAAGAGAAAAAGGGAGGTTCAATGTCAGAATTTCCTAAATATTCATATGGAGCATTATTGATATTTTATGAGAAAAAATGCGAATAATCATTAAGTTTGCTTGTCTGCTATTTCTCCAATAATCTAGCTTGAACTCCAAGTCGATATTCGCACATCATCCACTCTGATTTATTAGCATCATACAAAAAACTGAGTCCTTAAAGTAGGTTTTTTCTAAAATGTCCAAGGATCCGATTTCCATTGGGGAATGTAACCACAGCTTTTCCAGAAAGCGAGCCAAGTTCAAAGGAGCCATAAAGTGTAATACCATTCTTGCAGATCATCCCTTGGCCATGGCATTCATCGTTAGTCCACTCTCCTAAAATATCCAAACATCCAACAATTAAAAAAAATAAAATTCTGCTAGATGCTTCTAGATTGTCTTACCAACGTAGATTGATGAGTCATCCCATATGAAAATGCCAACTCCGTGTCGACGGCCATCAAGAGTCTATCCTTCATACATTCCATTGCGTACTTCTTCAAATAGTATCCCTTCTAAAGCAGGTTTTTACTATAAAATTAACTAACTACTAAAAATCTGCTAACCTTCAAATTCAGGAGCCATGCTAAAAGATGCGCTACACAGAAAGATTGGGTTCCGCATGGCTTCCATTATGCCAGTTATCTAAGCGGATTTCCTTTCTATTTTTTTTTAAATTCTTTTTTTTACTCAGATCTAGGCGTTAAATAAAGTAAGTCACAGTGATAAATCACACTTTTCGATTCAATATCTAAAGTTGTATTTATCCCTACAATAAACTTGCTCACAACATTAATAAATCTAAATCTCACAATACATTCCCAGCAGGAGTATTTTACTTCTTACTTAAATCTTATTCAACACAAAAACAAAAGAATAGTTTATAACAATATTCAAAAGTAATACTATCTTTACTCTTCAGAAAGGTCTACTTTACAAGAAGAAATTAAAGAAGAAAAAAGACTAAAAGATTTTCTAAGTTGAACTCAAAGAAATAATTACTAGAAAAGAAATGAAATCAAAAGTAAGCGCTTAAGTCCTACTGTAATAATCAAAGGCTCTCTTTTATCGCACTCTACGCGAGTCATTGTATTTAGCTACACGCATCTAGGACAGCACGAAATGCAACAATAATATTAAATCCCTTGGCAAACTCTTCTACGTACAAAAACAAACACACAACTACTTATTGGTTGGTTTATGAAAAATGAGTGAACATGTAATTGTAAAAAAAATAGTTGTATCAAAAAGAGGGAGGAGCGAAGACTGTGGATCAAGTCTATTACTACCAGCAAGAAGCCTAGAAAATTTAGCAAAGAATGGAATACACCCATTTCATGTTCTCTGGTAAAAATACTTATTTCGCTGATCAAAGTGTGGACAACAAGGTAAAGTTTTTCTTTTTGGGTTAACAAAAAAAAAGAAGAGAAATTTCTATTAGATTTAATTTGATTTTTGATTGAGTTTTGTGATTTTGGTGGATGGTAGATAAGCAGTATAGAGCCTAGATTCAAGTGGATATTCTTCCCTAGTCTGTAGAATGAAGAAATAAATCTAGCAAATAAGCAGCATAACTCTGTTGAGTATGTTCAACAACTTATCGACTAATCCAATTCCTGAAAGAAAGAAGCAAAGAAAAAAATGACTAAAAATATTAAGTATTTAATAATTATGCATATTGCAAGTCTGATCGTTTGTGTGATTATTTCGTGAATTTCATTGAGTTTTGAAGAGTAAAAATAAGCATTAACTGGGTGGAGAGAGAGAAATAAAAATAGTTAATAAAACCAAGAAAAAGCATAAAACAAGAAGAAGATTCTAAACAAATCAACACTCAGACAAAATGGCCGCTCCCATATTCCTTAAGTTTCTCAGACTTGCTACATTTTCATACCCCTTCTATGTGATCTATCTCATTAGGTAGGCTCAGATCAACGCTCAGGGCTCTGAAGAGGAAGAAGAACATCATTGATGCAGCAATTTAGCACCAGCTTAGCTAACTAAAGATTAAATTAAGTTGATATTGGCATTTACTAGCAATGCATGAATTTGCGACAATATGCTGTGTTCCTGATTTATATGAACTTATATGCTGCACAATCCTTCTAATTGAATTTAAATATCAATAGAATTTCATCAGATATTTGACTTTATTTAGGGTTTACTAGCAACAGAAAAAAGAGCTTAAGCATAGGATTAAAGGATAGAGAAAGGGAGATGATTAAGAGCAGAATTAAAAGAAAAAGGGAATCTGTTAACATGAAAATTTCAGGAAAGAGGATTCATTATTTTTAGGATGAAAAAAGGCAATGTATGAACACCAAAAAAAAAATTAATTCGTTTGTAGAGAATTATTTTTAAAACAGAACAAAGAGATTATGTGTTTTTGAATTGAGGAGATCCCTTGGAATTATCTTTCAGATGTATTTGAATACTAAATATTGAAAATAAAGTACAAAAAGAACCATTTTATGTAAAAATAATTATTTTTAATTCATTCTAGCATGCAAACCCAAATGGCAGGCTGAATCAAATTGAATATTTTGTGTATCAGCCAAGGTCTTTTCAAATGTTTCCTTTTTTCCTGCTGCTTGTAAAAAAATATATTGAATATGAATTTCAGGTAATTATTGTATTTAAAGAGTTGGTCTGCAAGATGAGAATGAGACCAATTAGACACTCAGTGATGTTTTTATCGTTTTGCTGTTATTTCTCCAATCAAGAAAATGTTGAAATTAAAATGCGTTTGAAAATAGGCTCTTAAACAGTACAGTCTTTGGTAGAAATGGTAATAGTAGTATGTTTTCCAATCAATTAAGCAGCTCAAGTGATTTGATTACTTCTCTCCTTACAATCTCAAGCGAGTTCAAATCCAGCTCAGAAACAAGGCTGAGAATAGCACACACGATGTTCTCATTGTTATTATTATTATTTTCGATATTTTTTCTATCATTTTGTTTCTAATCCTCAATCCATTAAGTTTCATGAGTCAACGCTAAGTTATTTGAACCACCAAAATACTTCGATTTACTTTGATCCTCAAGGGAAGAACCATTATTGTATTTTTCCTTTTAAGAATCTAGTTCCTCTCTTTCTTCTTAAGTCACAGGTGTATTGTCTAATTTCAGTAAACTAGGCAACGCAGAGATGACTGTCGATCTGTATTCAGGTAGCTCCGAACAAGGATTGTCAAGCAGCCATAGTACCTTCAGTTGAGATAACCCTGAGAGATATTATATTTCACTGAGATCTTGAATCGCATTTTTCCTAAGATACAGTTCCTAGAGCTACTTGCATGTCGCAAACTGCTTAAGACTGATGATCTTATTTAATGAAAGAGACAGCACTTCAACATTTGGCATTCTGCTGACTATCGATACATCTTCCAGCTCACTTCCCCAAAGATTTAGGTTTTTAACCTATCCTAAGGAGGTACATTTAGTCTTCTCCTTTATGGACTACTCCGTAAGCATCTTACCCATTTTTTCAACTCAACTGAAGAGAAGACAAAAAAGATGAAAGTATTTGGAGTTTTCTTGCCTGAAGCCCAGAGAGTTGAAAGATAAATATTTTTTTGTTTCTTGATTATTTATCATACCGATGGCTGATATCCCACACAGAAAAGTAGAAAAGTGCTCTCAAATCTAGTTTTCTTGTTTTTCAAGAATATTGCAGTAACAAAATATCAGCTTTACATAAATTGTTATACTCCCACCTCAACACTCCAACGTGTCTAACTTCATCATGTCCCATCAATATATCAATCAATCTTTCTCTCTATGATAAATATTAGAATTTTAAAAAAGATCAGTTAGTAGTATTTTTCTCTTGATTCTTCTTTGCTAAAAAATACAACTACGCAAGCTCTAAAACATTTGAATAAATAACATCAAATCACATGTGAAGATCCCAATAATTGAGATTCATTTGTGTTCCAGGAGAAGATTTAAGCAGATCAAATTATAAGATCTTTTTATATGCAATCAAATCTAAGAGAAGTGCATTCTTTTGAGCTTAAACGGTGTTTATTATTATACTACTTTGACCGCTGTAAATGGGGTTAATATTATCGCTTTTGATAGATACAAATCGAGTTGAGATTATCAAATTTATTGTGGCTTCAAGATAAGTTTTCTCTGAAATTCTAGCACCAACACTTTTGCAGCAACAACAAAAAATCACCATAATATTAGTAAATCAACTTCTCAAATTAATAACAAAATTCAATTGTTTGAAATCCTTCTTAAATTACTTAGAGTATTAAGCGATTCTCCCTTCTTCCAGTTGAAAATCAAACTAATTCCTTTAAGATTTATCAAAAATGAGTCAAGCAATAATAATAAAACCTCTCAAAGCTGCTGATTTACATTTTGATTGAACATGTATGAAGGTTTGTTTTATTGCATTATCTGACAAACTCAAAGAAGCTCTATATGGGAATTTATTAGTTTGATGCGATTTTCAGTGACAGTGATGTAAGGTGAGGACTGATTTTACCTAAATTTTATATTATTTTAGTTGATAATTCTTCTTGTGATTCGATGCTCGTTCTTGTCCTAGATAATGTACACAATGAACTAGAATTAAAGCACTGAAAGAATTTTACACAAATTCAAGTTTCAAAGAAGGGAGTCTCTCCGTGTTGAGCATGAAATTCTGGATGACTAATGAGTGGTTAGAAAGATTATTGCCACTGTTTTTAGTTTGCATAAAAACAAACAAAGATTAATTAATTCTGCAATATCATCCCCCCTTCCTCCTAATCAATCAAAAATCTATCTTTCAAGAAAAGTTTACTCCAGTCCGATCTCCAGAGTTTCAAGCTCTTAATGCCCTGCTAGAAAGGCTTTCTAAGAAGTGGAAAAATACTCCAACGTACCATTCTCTATTCGACAGTCTCTAAAGTTAAAAATAAAAGAAATCTGTATCGAACTATGTATTAAATGAAAATATTTCAGTTACATGGCCATAAATGAAAGGAATCTCAAGGATTGAGGAAGGTTTTAGAGACTGTCCACGATTATCTTGAAGTCTGCTTTACTCTCGCAGGTCCTTTTCCTTAATTTTCATTTTGCAAATACCATACCGTCTTTAGCGGAGAATTGTAAATATTTTGTTGTTTTTAAGAATACGAAATGTTGAAGTAAAGATTTGAAAGGTTAGCTGGCATATTCGACAGCAACTTCCCTAAGTCTTTGTGTAGTTTCGTTTTCTCAGTGATCTTAAGTACGCTACAAAACAAATAAATCTTTCAAAGTTATGATCCAGTGAGCATCACCTACCTAAAATCAACTCGAAGTAAATCTAAATCTCTAGGGATGTCCTTGAAGGTATCAGCAAAAGAACTGAAACCTTTTGTAGTCATATCGACGTTTCTAAGGTGAAAAAACGATTTTTTGTTAAGAAATACAAGATTTGGAAGTTAAAATTTTTAGATTGGGCTATCCTACTCAAGATACAAACAGATTTGATCAATCGAAGGAGATATGAACTTGAAATTGTTTCCATTCTGTGTCCAGTTAGAGTCTTTTTCGCTAATAAATACATTTAGACAAAAGAATATGTATTTTTTAACATCCATATTTAAATACCCAAAGTAGATAGTCAGCTTCTATAGCTGTGTATGAAATTGCACTTCTGGAGTGAGTGGCTTGTAGGCATTTATAATGAGTATTTATTTTTAAGGGACTTGTACAGATTCCGCACATAGTAACTAACAAGAATTAGAACAAAGTGATGTTCCATTGCTAGTATTGGTTTCTTTGTTAAGGCAAGACTTCTTAAGCTAATTGCCCATTTGCAGAAATAGAAGTAGGATAATTGAATTAAGTAATCACAAAATAATACTTATAATCAACAAGGAGATAGAGGATAGAGTTATTGAATAGAATTTTTCAGAAGAAAATCATTGGATAAGACAAGGAGAAAAAAAGAAAAGTAAATCACAACCAAATGAAGGTTCCAAAGCTAGTCTCGAAATAATATTCTTAAATCCGAATTTCTAAAGTTAAAATGGTTTTAGAGTCAGAGGTAGTAATCAAATGATAACCTCACTGGTATGCTAAAAGTGTTGATATGAATAATCATTTATAATTATCCCAAAAAGCATGTTCATACAAGTAATAAAATTCATTTTGTTAGCAATGAAATCAAAAGAGAAAGTAT
>Ga0302284_1001538_pt1 | contig 10366 bp, 11 predicted proteins | sample III_Fen_E2_1_FD_198760 | JGI IMG/M metagenome (GOLD analysis project Ga0302284, IMG submission 198760) | Peat permafrost microbial communities from Stordalen Mire near Abisko, Sweden - III_Fen_E2_1 | ecosystem: Environmental > Terrestrial > Soil > Wetlands > Permafrost | place: Sweden: Abisko...
TGTTCTGAAAATGCAACATCCTGCTGACAAAGGGAGCTATGAATTGATATTAGAGGTAATTTTTACAAAGAGATAAATAAGTGAATAGACCAAGACCGCGTTTATCATGTTAACAAATTACGACTACCGATACAAATCCAACATACAATCAAAATTGTACCGCTACCCCGATATTATTTGACTGATTAATACCGAAGATTTGGTTTTCAATAACAGTTTTAAAATTGGCACGGAATTCTAACTCGGAGGGCTTAATTAATTTGCTTCGCCGAGTTCGGACCAGAAAAAATTTCAGTTTGCTTCGCATTATGAAATTGTGTTAGGTCCCAGGTTGGATATAAAAATATCTCAACTTTTCCAAAATGATTTTCTCGACAATTCGGTGTGACAAGAAAAATCATGCCGATTAGCGGAATTTGGCAATAACCATAGAATAAAGCACTGCATTTAGAAATTTATTGAATTCGAAATTATTGGAATAATTTTTGCTGTTAATTAATTAACAATCAAAACCGAACATTATGAAATCAGCAATTAAACTTATCATTTTGGCTTTGGTATATGGATTAATTGGTTGTGAAAAACAGGTAGACAATAGTGCTGTTGATACCTACGTCAATCAATTAAAATCAAATTCTTATTCATCTTCTGAATTACCATTTTTTCAACCATCTGACATTCCTGCACTACTTAATTACAGAAATGAGACGATGGTCATTACAAACTTTCCCCATAATGGAATTTCATCTCTTTGGGCACCAGAATGTAAACTAGGAATGTATGTCTTATGGACTATTGAATCAATAAGAGCAGTAGAAGTAAAAAGCAAATATTTAATTGGCAGATTCCCATCCCAGAATCCTATTCTTGCTTTAAGGGCTTCAAAAGAACTAAAGTTAGTCTATGACGACAATTCTCAAAATGAAGCGGCAAAAGCATATTATCACTGGTGGTATGCTGTTTACATCTTTAGTGACAAAATGAAGACAGATCCTCTTGAAGATACTGATTATAGATGGCATTAGACCTAGCGTGACAGTAAAATAAAGGCCTAAGCATAAATAGGATGGTTAAATTAAGTGCCGTAGCCAGCCCGGATAGCTTCTCGATCATCCCTTAAAGTCCATGTTAGAAAATTCATTTCAACTTATCAAATTCTGTTGAACCCTGACTATTCCTGCTGCCGGGACAAAATCAATTGGGTTGCAAGCTGACGCTCAGTTGTCATGATTTTTGCACGCCACCGTGACAACTATATCGTGACAGGATAAATCCTGTCCAATTATCGGGAATTGCTACCATGTAGACATCTTTATGTGACACGACAACTCTCGTCCATCTATCGGTCTATAAAGCTATCGGGATGGCAAAAAACGAGGCACTGCTACACAGATCCCAACTAATTAAACCGTCGGCCGTTAGCTGTCATTGATCTCTGCCAATTCGGGTTAGTTTTTCGTAACTGCTCTTCTATCCATAGTGCTTACATTTAGGTAATTGCTATCTTTTTGAAATCAATAATGATTATCTTTATCGAAACAAAATATATAATGATGAAAAAGAAAATCCTATTTGGTGTTAGCCTCCTTCTTGGACTAATATTCATTAACTCGGGACTTAATAAATTTTTTAATTACATACCCATGCCCAAAGATTTGCCGGAAAAAATGATGAAAGTAATGGGGGCATTTATGGAAATAGGCTGGCTCTTCCCACTTATTGCAGTTGCAGAAATTACTGGTGGAGTACTTTTTATCACTGGTAAATTTCGGGCGCTTGGTGCGATAATTCTTTTTCCTGTTCTTGTAGGAATACTTTTAACTCACATTTTAATTGCGCCTTCAGGACTGCCATTAGCAATTGTACTTTGGGGAATAGAACTATGGGTAATTATTGAGAACCGTGAAAAGTACTTGCCAATGATTAAATAGGGTACTGGTTTGGTCTGACGACATTTCTTTTTCCGTCAATTTTTTCTGATGATAATTTATTCTCGCGGACCGTTTCGCAAAGAGACAGAGGACGACAGCTCTAGACAATACAACGTACCCCTAACTCGGACAGTTTAATTAATTGACTTCGTCGAGTTCGGACCGGATAAAATTTCAGGTTGCTATGCTATTCTAATTGCGATAGGTCACCGGTTGGCGTCGCCGAGCTTGTCGCACCAAAGTGTTCTTCGGTTGCCATTTGCAACCGGGATTATTTTATCTTAGCATTCAAAGTCTATGAGAGAAAAATTTAACCCATTTATTAGATTCTGTGCACCACGACTGTTTAGTCTCCCGGGACCTAATTAAACTGCCAGGCTGTTGGCATTCCTTTGAAGCAATTTACTGTACTTAATCTTAAAGAATCAGACTTATATAACTAAATCAAACAAACACTAACTCATTGCAGACATGATAGAAACGGAAAGACTTATTCTTAAACCTTTAACTTATGAGCAACTCAAAAAATATATAAAACTTAACAACTCTTTAGAAGCAGAATTAAACTTAAAGGAATCATCGAGGACAATTTCCCCAGAACTTAAAGAAGCTCTTGAACAAACTATTTTACCAAACGTCGCAGATACAAGTAAAAACTATTTATTCTCTACTCTGTGGACAGTTATTTCAAAAGAAGAAAACAAAATGATTGGTGACTTATGTTTTGTTGGAGAACCAAATACTGAAGGTGAAGTTGAAATCGGCTATGGGACTTACGAAGAATTCAGAAAAAGAGGTTTTATGACAGAAGCTGTTTCAGGGATAATTAAATGGGCTGAAAAACAACCAAATATCAAATCAATTATTGCCTCGACCGCGAAATCCAATATTGATTCTTACTCAATTCTTGAAAGAAATGATTTTATAAAATTTGGAGAAACGGAGACACTTTATAATTGGAGACTCAGAATAGATAAATGATTAAAAAAACGAAATGCTAACACGGACGATTTAATTTATCGCCTTCCCGCTTCGCCTATCCTAACTATAAAAATACTTTATAGCATGACAAAGGCTTCGCGGGACACGGTCAACAGATCTATCGTGAAGCGGATGGCAACTAACGAAACCACCAGGCTGTTGTGGAAAATTAAAAACATCATTATTGCAAGATTATAATTTGAAAGAATATGAAAAAAGTACTATTGTTATTAGCGGATGGATTTGAAACATTTGAAGCCAGCGTATTTATTGATGTAATTGGCTGGAACCTTGTTGAAGGCGATTGTTCTACTGAATTGTTTACATGTGGATTAAAAAAAGAAATTAAAAGTTCTTTTAATCAACGGTTTATTGTCGACTATTTAATTAATGAAATTGATGTTAATTCATTTGACGCATTAGCTATTCCTGGCGGATTTGAGGTGTATGGTTTTTATCAAGATGCCTATGATGAAAAATTTCTTGATCTAATTAGAGGCTTTAATGCTAATAATAAAATTATTGCATCAATTTGTGTTGGAGCTTTGCCGTTGGCAAAGAGTGGTGTTTTAAAAGATAAAAAAGGTACAACATACAATAGTGCCATTCGACGAGAGGCATTGAAGGGATTTGGAGTTAAAGTGATAAATCAACCTATTGTATTGGATAATAATATGATTACATCTTGGAATCCATCAACAGCAGTAGATGTAGCTTTATTACTATTGGAACATCTAACTTCAAAAAATAATGCTGATAAGGTTCGCCAATTAATGGGATTTGATTATAAATCTTAATAACTGGCCCTATCAAATGAGGGACTTGGTATCATTCAGACGGCTTTATCGTGAACGTAACTTTCATCCATCTGCGGGGACAAGTTCTTTTACGAAAAATCACTAACAAATTAGGGATATATAATCATTTACTTTACATTTCTACAGCCAACGCTAAATCCAAAATTTACCATAGTATTTAAAATAATCGTGGAAAAAATCATCTAGACATATTCTAAACGTATATTAAATACTCAATCTTATGAAACTGAAATTTTTCTTTGGTCTTATTTTAATAGCAATATTAAGTAGTTTTCATTCGGAAAGACAAGCTATTGACTATTTTGGGCAAATACCACCGGATAAATCCCCTAAAATATTTGCTCCACAAATTATTTGCCTTGATAACAGATTTGAATCAAGAGGCGCATTCTCTCCAGATGGAAAATCATTTTATTTTACAATTGTTAATAGCAATTTCACATCTCAAAAGATATTCTTCACTGAATATAAAAGTGGAAAGTGGACAACGCCAGATACGGCTTCATTTTCTAAAAAGTTTAATAACCACGAACCATTTTTTTCATATGATGGTAAAAAGCTTTACTTTTCATCAGATAGGGAAAAAGATACATTGCAAAACCGAAGAGATTTGTTTGTAACTGAGAGGCACCATGGCACCTGGTCTAAACCAATTAAATTGATGAGCCCCATTAATTCCGATCACAATGAATTATATTTTAATCAATCGAAAAATGGGACTATCTATTTTACATCCAATAGGCCTGGAGGAATCGGTGAGTGGGATATATATTTTGCAAAGGCCAACGGTGGAAACTATGACAAACTAGAAAACATAGGTAGCCCTATAAATAAAGTATATGCTTGGGATCCATGCATTGCACCGGACGAAAGTTACTTAATCTTTGGAGCAGGGAGAGTTGATGGATATGGAGAAAGTGATTTATACATCAGTTTTAATAAAAATGGTGTATGGAAAGAGCCTAAGAACCTGGGGAATACAATAAATACAAACGCTAATGAATTTGGTCCATTTTTATCTCTGGACAATAAGTATTTGTTCTTCTGCAGACATGATGGTAAAAAAGGAGATATATATTGGGTGGATATAAAAATAATAAACGACTATAGAGACAGTTTGTAAAAAACCACAACCAACTCGGGCTGTTTAATTAATTAGCTGCGCTGAGCTTGGATCGGATTAGAATACGCCGAAGCGTGGTAGGCTCCAGTCACCTAATTAAACAGCCGGGCCATTAGCTCAAATAGCTCTCAGGATCAATGAATTGTCCCCCGCTCCTAACTGCATCAATTTATACTCATATTGAGGTATTATATCAAAGACGTGTCTTAATAAAAACACACAAAATGAAAAAAATTGCATTATTGTTGATTGTGGGCTTAGTACAAATTAGTTTAAGCGCTCAAAACGATGTAACAATCGGAAAGAATAAGAAATTTGTTTCCAAACTACTGGGAGGCGAAGTAACCTATTCAGAACATTTACCCGATGGTTATGATAATTCAAAGATCGATTATCCTGTTATCTACATGATGAATGGACAGATAATTTCATCATTTGCAAGCGCAGCAGCGACACTCGACAATTTGTCAAATGAGAGAATTCCAGACATGATACTAATTGGAATATCAAATACAGATAAAGCCGGTTTATATTGGTCTTGTCCCAATGACACTGGATATGTAAAAGGAGGAGAAATGTTTTATAAATTCCTAAAAGAGGAATTTATACCAGAGATTAAAAAAAACTATAGAACAAATGACTATAAGATCTTAGCCGGGCAATCAAATACAGGTCTCTTTGTTCTGTACAACTTTCTGTTTCACCCTGAATTGTTTGATGCTTATATCGTTGCGAGTCCAATGTTCAATTGGTGCCCCGATTTTTATCTAAATAAAACGAAATCATTAGTGGATAATGCTCAAATAAACAAAAAACTATATGTCTCATATGGAGAACTGGATTATATTGAAGTTTTAAGTCATATCAATGATTTTAAAGAGTTACTTAAACAGGCACCAGAAAGCTTAAAATGGCAGGTAGAGTTAATTCAAAACTCAGGACATGTTCCTTTCGTAACTTTGAATAACGCTCTATTATATTTCTTTTCAGAATGCACAATGAACGCTGAACGGAAAAAGTTAAAGATCTCTGAAATAAAATCTCATTTCAACGCCCTTTCCAGGGAATATGGTTTTAATGTAAATCCTAAGGGCGGAGTACTATTTGATATGGCCATGGATTTAAAAAATCAAAAGAAATTTGAAGAATCAATCGAAATGTTTAAATATCTTATCAGTTTATACTCTGATTCTGAAACCTACTATTTCTATTTAGGTCAAACATTTCAAGAGAAGGGAGATCTGGGTTTAGCAAAGGAAAGTTATAGACAATCACTTAAAATTGATTCAACATATACAAGAGCGAGGATTGCATTAGGGAAACTTAATTGAAAGTAATATACTTTTATTGATACGAAGTTTAAAACTCAATTAGTAATTGTACAAAACTCTGGTTGGGGTACACTTAAAAATGCATGATATCAAGGGCTTGACTTTAAAGAAAAAGACAGAGGCAATCTTGAATCGGGCTTAATAACAGATAACATACTTAAGTTTAAATATATAAATGCTTTTTACATAGGGTTTGGTATTGGGACTTTTTATCGGTATGGTTATTATAGCTTAAGTAAGACAAGAGACAACTTTGCATTTAAACTTTCGGCTTCAATTTCATTAAAGTAAAAGTGACTCATAAGCTCGCACAATCCACCATGCAAAAAACTGCCAAAGAGCCTTTCAGAATCGCCGGGTCGTTAGTGGTCAACTTCTATCGCCACTAATTCATTGATAAATTTGATCGACTCGGTACAATATTTGATAATATCTTAAATAACCTTTCACTCATGAAACAGATTAGGTTAATTAGTCTGATTATATGTCTCTTGCTCTCTTGCTCCAAGACCAATGTTATATTGAATGTAGATTGTCCCTCTGGTCCACCATCTCTACAACAAGTAGTTTGTAACTCGACTCTTTGCCAGAGTGATACTTGCCAAACCTATTTGGGGATATGGAAAGAATTATTCCTCTCAAGAAATCACATGACTCAAGATTATTTCAATAATCATATAACACTCTGTTATTCCCATGTTGACAAATGGAATGATGGATTCTCATTCAGAATAACATATAAGATTAAGATTGATTGGGCTGAAACTTTAATAGGTGATCAATTTATTATTTGGCTCGCTCAGTCTACTTCAGGTTTATATCCATCAATTACCCTTCCAAGAACTACTCTCTTAACTAAGGATCAGATCAATTCTGCTGTGAATATAAATGCTTTTAGTTCAAGCCTTAATTCTGTTTATCCGATAAATCAATTAAAATATCATTCTCTTGATGATGCAATTAGCGAATTAATCAGAGCTTCAGGAGTAGCTAATTTATGCACTAGTGAAATCTATTATGAGCAACCTAATATGGTTGAAGCTCCTAGTGGACATCCATTTCTCAGATCAACTGGCACAATTTCTGAGCAGGATAATAAATGTATTACAAGTGAAATTGACCTTGTAACAGGACAATCTAATATAATTTTTAATCAATGTATCATATGGTTTTGTTTTACGGAAGGAACTCAGATTCTGCTTAACAATGGCAAGTCAAAATTTATTGAAAAAATTAAAATTAACGATACGATACTTTCAGTCGACATGAAAACCATGAAGCTTGAAAATGACATCGTTAAAAAAATTGATGCTGTTACCCATAACAATATCGCTCAGATTAGCTTCAGTGATGGAACTTTAAATAATAACACTTTTGACCATCCCTATTTAGTCGACGGTAAAGGTTGGTGTTCCTATAAACCTTCAGAGACTCTTAAGAAATTCAAAATTGAGACAAAACAACTTCAAATTGGCGATAGGTGCTTTAAATGCCTGGATAATAAATTAATACAAGTTCAAGTAAAATCGATTACTGAAAAAAATGGAAAAATAAAAACCTATAATATTAGTCGGTTGCAAAAGAATAAAAACTATTTCGCTAATAAAATTTTAGTATCAAATGAGGACAAGTAAAGAGATCTATCAGCCAAACCTTTAATCAATTCAAAATTCGTGTAATGACAAAAGAGGAAACAGAAATCAGCGAAATAGTAAACCGAGAAACAAGAGCCTGGGATACACAAGATGTAAATCTGTTAATCTCAATTTTTCATCCAGATATGGTATGGCCATGGCCAAGAACATTCAAATCCCATGATCCGATAGACTGGGTTTTGGAATTAGGAAGATTTAATAAAGAAAGATGGAGCAAGGGTTGGCAGGATCTTTTTAATACCCACAGATTGGCACATAATAACCGGGAAATCAAGAAAATAGTTATTTCTAAAGAAAAAGATGGTGCTTTTGCTGTAGTAGACATAGATACTCTCTGGATTGATAAAGGAAATAATAAAAATCATTGGAAAGGCCGGGTATGTAAAGTCTATTCCAAGATTGGGGACGAATGGAAAATGACGATGCATACTGGTGTGCTAACATACTAAGATACTAATAACATGACAATTAACAAGAGCGAGCCCGTAACTCGGACGGTTTAATTAATTAGATTCGTCGAGCTCGGACCAGATAAAATTTCTGGTTGCTACTCAATGCTAATTGTGGCCGGTCCCCTGCTGCCTTTTTAGGATATTATTGACTTTGACTCCCTATTAGAGTAACTTTGACTAAAGGCATAAAATATATCATGAAACAAATTTTCATATTATTAGCAGGATTATCAATAATTACAATGGCCTGCCCCGCCCAAAACAGACCGGACACAAATAAATATGATCTTAAATCTTATAGATATATGCCTGATGATCGTTACGATCCGACAAGTGTAAGTGTAGCCTCGGCCATTTTACCTGGACTGGGACAAATGATATGCAACGAATGTGTAAAGGGAATATGTTTTTTGGCGGGTTATGTCGGAGGATGGGCTTTAACAATCTCAGGAATTAAAATGTCATTACAGACTACCTACCCCGAACCGGACTGGAATAAGATTGGTCCCATAGCGCGGACCAGAACCAGGGTCGGACTGGCCTTAGCGGCAACCTCGTGGTTATGGTCCGTGATTGATGCACCCAGGACTGCCAAAATCCAGAACATGAAATTCAGAGAAAAGAACAAGATGTACGGAGTCATAACTTTTCAGCCTTATGTAGGTGATCCTGCTCTTTTCACATACGACAATATGCCGGTCGGGATCTCGATTAAAATCAGATTCTAATATATTTATAATAGTAGAATTATATAATCAATTGGATAAATTATTCAAATTCTTACTCAACAAAAACATTCTATTATTGTTGCTTTCTAGTTGACCACAGTGGAATTAGCGCTGAGGATTATTTAAATATAATCACTACTGAATCAATTTTAGATTAAGGCATTATGAAAAAGAATATACTAATTGCAATTGCGGTATTTGTAATTGTTCCAGGATTAGCTGCTCAAAACGATACCACCGTACTTAAGGTGGAGATCAGAAGACTTGAATTGGCTCATGCTGATGCAATTTTAAATGGAAATGCAGCAGCACTAGATAGCCTGATGGATGACGACATTATCGTTAACCATCCGACAAACCGGATTGTTAAGGAAAAGAAAGAATTACTTGTTCTTATCCAACAAGGTATCATTCGCTACACCTCCTTTAAACGTTACCCAGAACTATTCTTATTCTTTAAGGACATGGTTGTTGTCATGGGTAATGAGATTGTTGTACCTGCGAAGGGAGCGCCGAATGCAGGGAAAACTCTACAACGCCGTTATACAAATATCTGGATGAAGGGAAAGGGAAATGGCAATTGGCGATTAACAGTGCGCCATGCAAATAATGTCTGTTCAAATATGCCCGAAAAGCCATGAGCCTATTGAATGGACAACAAAAACTAAAAAACTAACCATAACTCTGCCATCTATTCCTCAGGAGGTAAAAACCGCGGCACTGCGACGCTGCGCTGAACCGTGGCAAGATCCCCACCTAATTAAACCGCCTGGCCGTTAGAGCGCATTATCATTTCCTACAACTAATACAGCAAACTTTACAATTGAGAATGTCTGACATTCAGGTTCACGGCAGTGGTGAGCTTATTAAGTTACTACTTAAAAGTGATCTAGTAGACGAACTCTGGCTCAAAATTTACCCATTGACTCTTGGTAAAGGGAAAAATTTGTTTAACAATGGCGCAATTCCGGCAGCATTTACATTAATAGAGAGTTTGTCTACACCAACCGGAGTGATTATTGCCAATTATAAGCGAGCTGGAAAAGTCAAGACAGGTACTATTGGATCTTAAGGAGAAATAAAATGAGAAAACATTTTTCAAAACTCTGCTAATAGTGATTGTTAGTTGCGAATTTCTTTATTGCATGTCAGTGAAGGTTCAAAAAACGCGGGCACCAGGACACAGAAAGAAACTCATTAAAAAACCGGGTAGTTGATGGCAACCTATGTTACTGCTTCAGAATTTGAATTCACAATAATTAACTTTTTCAACTTACTATTTGTTACTATGAGAAAATATTCATTTCTAAAAAGTAATGGAGCATGACAACAAAAGAACTTCTGGAA
>Ga0302284_1001540_pt1 | contig 10355 bp, 4 predicted proteins | sample III_Fen_E2_1_FD_198760 | JGI IMG/M metagenome (GOLD analysis project Ga0302284, IMG submission 198760) | Peat permafrost microbial communities from Stordalen Mire near Abisko, Sweden - III_Fen_E2_1 | ecosystem: Environmental > Terrestrial > Soil > Wetlands > Permafrost | place: Sweden: Abisko...
ATAATAGTATTAGTGAGAATGGTGCAAAGTATCTAGGAGAAGGAATTGCAAAGTGTGTTACTCTCACTTCTTTAAATCTAGTTCTCAGAGATAATAGTATTAGTGAGAATGGTGCAAAGGATCTAGGAGAAGGAATTGCAAAGTGTGTTACTCTCACTTCTTTAAATCTAGATCTCAGACATAATAATATTGATAAGAATAGCAATGAAATATTAAAATAGTTAGTTATCAAAGCAAAGAGATTGATTTTATATTACATTCAGTCGAATTGACAATAGTATTGAGAAAATTGAACCAGGATTTTCAAAATGTTTAACCCACTTCTCTAAAACTAAATTAATAATAAAAGTAAGGATTTCCTATTTCAAATATGTAATTGAGAATTGAAAAAAACATAAAAAAAGGAAATAATTAATATCTAAAAAGAATACCATTTGTGATCAAATATTTCATAAAATACTAATGGAAACTCAAAAAGAAGAAGATTCTATTGAAAGGATTTCAATAACTACATAGAATCTACAAAAACTGATGAAGAAACTACAATAAAAACCTAACTATTTAATAGATTAGATTCATTTCAATCACGCTTAGGAATAGATTGGTGAGTATGGCGCAAAGTTTTTAGGAGGGGAAATTGCAAAGTGCGTTACCCTCTCTTCTTTAAATCTTTCTCTCTCTGATAATGGTATTGGTGAGAATGATGCAAAGCATATAGTAGAAGGAATTGCAAAGTGTGTTACTCTCACTTCTTTAAATCTTTCTCTCTAAGGTAATAGTATTGGTGAGGATGGTGCAAAGTATCTAGGAGAAGGAATTGCAAAGTGTGTATCTCTCACTTCTTTAAATCTTTCTCTCTAAGGTAATAGTATTGGTGAGAATGGTGCAAAGTATCTAGGAGAAGGAATTGCAAAGTATGTTACTCTCACTTCTTTAAATCTAGATCTCAATAATAATAGTATTGGTGAGAATGGTGCAAAGTATCTAGGAGAAGGAATTGCAAAGTGTGTTACTCTCACTTCTTTAAATCTAGATCTCAGTTTTAATCGAATTGGTGAGAATGGTGCAAAGTATTTAGGAGAAGAAATTGCAAAGTGTGTTACTCTCACTTCTTTAAATCTAAATCTCAGTGATAATAGTATTGGTGATAGTGGTGCAAAGTATCAAGGAGAAGGAATTGCAAAGTGTGTTACTCTCACTTCTTTAAATCTAGATCTCTTTTATAATAGAATTGGTGAGAATGGTGCAAAGTAGTTAGGAGAAGATATTGCAAAGTGTGTTACTCTCACTTCTTTAAATCTTTCTCTCGAAAATAATAGTATTGGTGATAATGGTGCAAAGCATTTAGGAGAAGAAATTGCAAAGTGTGATACTCTCACTTCTTTAAATCTAAATCTCAGAAGGATTAGTATTGGTGATAATGGTGCAAAATATTTAGGAGAAGAAATTGCAAAGTGTGTTACTCTCACTTCTTTAAATCTAGATCTCAGTTTTAATAGAATTGGAGAGAATGGTGCAAAGTAGTTAGGAGAAAGAATTGCAAAGTGTGTTACTCTCTCTTCTTTAAATCTAGATCTCTAAGATAATAGTATTGGTGAGAATGGTGCAAAGTATCTAGGAGAAGGAATTGCAAAGTGTGTTACTCTCACTTCTTTAAATCTAGATCTCAGTTTTAATCGAATTGGTGAGAATGGTGCAAAGTATTTAGGAGAAGAAATTGCAAAGTGTGTTACTCTCACTTCTTTAAATCTAGATCTCTAAGGTAATAGTATTGATGATAATGGTGCAAAGTATTTAGGAGAAAGAATTGCAAAGTGTGTTACTCTCACTTCTTTAAATCTAAATCTCAATAATAATAGTATTGGTGATAATGGTGCAAAGCATTTAGGAGAAGGAATTGCAAAGTGTGTTACTCTCACTTCTTTAAATCTAGATCTCAACCATAATAATATTTATAAGAATAGCAATAGAATATTAAAATAGTTAGTTATCAAAGCAAAGAGATTGATTTTATATTACATTCAGTGAATTGACAATAGTATTGAGAAAATTGAACCAGGATTTTCAAAATGTTTAACTCACTTCTCTAAAACTAAATTAATAATAAAAGTAATATTATTTAATTAACTTAAAAAATATGTAAAAGTAGTATCAGGATCGTTATGAAATTCCTTATTATTTATTAATTCAATTCATTTTATCTTTGAGTTAATTTCAGTATTTTCCCAAAGAACTCATTAACACATAACCTAATAAAACATGCAATACAAATATCATTTATTTGAGAAATAAATAGGATTAACTGAAAACTCGGAGTCAATAAGCAAGACATCAGAGTTCGATCTTATTTCAGCCCTGAATTCATCAAAAAAAGTGAGATTATTTTGTTGGTTGAAAAGCTTTTAATAATTGAAGAACTGCCTTTTGTAAAAACTAGCCAACTGTCATGCCTAAGAGGTCTTATGGTAAAGCTTCAAAAGTGAAATTCTATTTCAGATTTTGAGGGCAAATGAATAGAACCTTGGGCACATTACTGCTGCGTAGTATTCTTTAGTTAATTATTCTGAATGATTTTTGGATAAGAAAAAAATAATGATAAATATGCATTAATCAAATTATGTAATTATTAAAAACTCTGGAATTCTGAATTTTGATATGAGACTTATTTTAATAATTAATTCTTTCTTGGCTGGCAGACAGAATTTATTGCATATCACAAAAGAATATCACAATTTTTTTATTATTTGATTTTTATTGACTTAATTGTTTCTAGTTTGTCAATTATTGTGTCTATGAAAGATTAGGAATTCTTTCTTTTAATTTCTTCTATCAATAAATATGAAAAATTACTTGAATATGTAGCCAGAATTAAAGGGAAAACAACCAATTTACTTATCTTTTGATAAAATTCAATGTTGCTATTCTTTTTCTTTTCCTTAAAAAGTCAGAGTAGGCATCAATATTTTCAATCAAGATTCTCTGAATTCCCTCCGCAATTTCAACAAGTAAAACCCAGAAAAAGATCCTCTTATTTAATTATGTGGATTAATGCTATTTCTTAATTCTTTTCTGATAGAAATATTCAGAAGATTTGTAACTTCAAATAATGATTTATTTACTAAAACAAAATTAAAAACAAAAAATCAAGACAATTCAAACTCATTCTATGTAAATTTTTATTAAAACGCTAACAGGGAAAACAATTACCCTTGATGTTGAATCTTCAGATACTATGGAAATAATAAAATTTAAAATCCAAGAAAGAGAAGGTATTCCTATTGACCAATAGAGACTTGTTTTTGCTGGAAAATAACTTGAGAACGGAAGAACTTTAGCAGATTACAATATCTAAAAAGAAACATTAATCCGAGGAGGGGAGGCGCCAAAAAACTTACCCTTCGTGGACTTAGATAATGCAAAAGTGGATTACAATAAGTTTAGTGATGAAGCTCCTATTTATCGAATTTGCAGAAATGGAACGAACGTTGAGGCTTACTGTTAGAAATCAAGCTGTGAAGCCTTCAAGAAATTTGTTGTCTGCCCTATCGGCTACAAGACAATCAAGCTGTCTTCGGAATTTCAGGGTTTTATAAAATGTCCTTTATGCAAAGAACAAATCAAACCAGTGACTTGTGGGTTCTTTAACTGTCACTACAAATGGTCAGGGACAAAGATGGTTGCAGGAAAGCCGACAAAATCAATAAGTGTCTGGAAGCTGGCACCAGACGATATGTACACTAGTTACAATCCTTTAAATTCTGATGGGTCAAGCAACGCCGTAGAGTGGGTGAGCTTGTTCTTGTGCTCTACTCCGATTGTGAAGGAGTAAAAATGCAATCTTGCTTATCTACACACAATCAATAAGACATGAAGATCATGACTTGCAATGCAAAGCATGCTTATCACCAAAGTTGTCTCTCAGAAATCTAGAAGGAAGAATGTTCTTTGTGTCATACTTGAAGATGAAGAGAATTAGAGAATGAGACTCGAATAGAACTATTTATTTGTATTTATTGTACTATTGTTATTTGTTATTATTTTGAGAAACCTCATTAAAGTAGGATTATTAATTATTTGATTCAAAAAATAATTCTATTTTCAAGTGCTAAAATACTTTGGTAATTATTTATTTTCTCCTCTGCAATTGGTTAATTTCCCAGATACTCTTGAGGATAATATCTTATTATTTTTTTACTAATTCAATGAATTAAATCAAAAATAGGCATTGATTTATCATTTATTATGAAATATTCTTTTCGTAATAATGTTTCTGAAATCAAGCAATAAAACAGGTTCATTAATATCTAAAACATTTCTTGAAATAGTTTAATTGGAAAAGTTTTCCAAAAAATATGTTTGATAATGTGATCATTAACATTTTATTAAATTAAAAACTATTTATTCTTAAGGGAAAAGGAGTCTTCAATTCTTTTTTAAAAAAGTAAGAAAACATCCATTTAAACAAGATGGGAAAGCTTTAATGATCTTTAACATGAATGCTGAATGAAATATTTAGACAATTTAGATGTCCTTGATTTTCATAGGTTGCTCAAATTAAATGTAAAGATAAAAATTTTTAAGCTTAAAAAATATGAAAAAGTAGATTCATTTTTGTTTTGCCGACTGAAAAAAATCTTAGTGGATCTAATAAGAAGAAATAGTCTTTAAAAGTGTCCCTTGAATAATATCAATATTTTATCAAAGAACTCATCAACAAAAAACCTAATAAACATTCGATACAGAATCATTTATTTGAGAAATAAATAGGATTAACTGAAAACTCAGATTCGATAAGCAAGACATCAGAGTTTGATCTTATTTCAGTTTTGAATTCATCAAAAAAAGTGAGATTATTTTGTTTGTTAAAAAGCTTTCGGTATTGAAGAACTGCCTTTTGTAAAAACTAACCAACTGTGATGTCTAAGAGATCTTCTGGTAAAGGTTCTAAGGTGAAATTCAACTTGAGGTTTTCAGGGCAAATGAATAGAACCTTGGGTGCAACAACTTCACACATGAAGACCGCGTATTCTTTAGTTAAATAATCTTAAGGCTTTTTGGGGAAGAATGAAAAATTTGTGCTAATCAAATTGTGAAATTGAAAAAATTTCTGTAATTCTGAAATCAGAGGTATTTTAATAATTTATTCTTTATTGATGGGAGACAGAAATAAATGCACTCAAGGAAAAGAATATTGCAGTTTTCTTATTATTCGGTTCTTGAGGATTTAACCGCTTCTAGCTTGCGGATTATTATATCGATGAAAGATTTGCAATTCTTCATTTATTGAGCATACTACCTTCAAATAAAAGAATATTGCAGTTTTCTTATTGTTCGATTCGTGTGGATTTAATCGCATCTAGCTTGTGGATTATTGCGTCAATGAAAGATCAGAATTATTCTTCATTTATTGAGCTTCTGCGCTAAAGAGAAGAATAATACAGAGTTTTCTTATTGTTCGATTCGTGTGGATTGAATCGCATCTAGCTTGTGGATTATTGCGCCAATGAAAGATCAGAATTATTCTTTTATTGAGCTTACTGCGCAAAAGAGAAAAATAATATAGAATTTTCTTATTGTTCGATTCGTGTGGATTTAATCGCTTCTAGCTTGTGGATATTGCGTCAATGAAAGAGCAGGAATTCTTTATTTATTGAATTTATTGCACTCAAAGAGAAGAATATTGCAGTTGTCTTATTATTCGGTTCTTGCGAATTTAGCCGCTTCTAGCTTGTGGATTATTATGTCAATGAAAGATCAGAAAAGCTTAATTTCTTGAATTTATTGCCCTCAAAGAGAAGAATATTACAGTTTTCAAAAAATAAATTACATTCATCTTTTCGTTTTGATGATTGATATAAATCTTAATGTATCTAAGTAAGAATTAATAGTCTTTAATAGTCACACTCATTAAAACATAATCTAATAAATACATGCAATACATCATTTATTTGAGAAATAAATAAGATTAACTGAAAACTCAGATTCGATAAGCAAGACAATAGAGTTTGATCTTATTTCAGTTTTGAATTCATCAAAAAAAGTGAGATTATTTTGTTTGTTAAAAAGCTTTCGGTATTGAAGAACTGCCTTTTGTAAAAACTAACCGACTGTGATGTCTAAGAGATCCACTGGTAAAGGTTCTAAGGTGAAATTCAACTTGAGGTTTTCAGGGCAAATGAATAGAACCTTGGGCGGAACAATTTCACACATGAAGACTGCGTATTCTTTAGTTAAATAATCTTAAGGCTTTTTGGGGAAGAAAGAGAAATTTGTACTAATCAAATTGTGAAATTGAAAAAATTTCTGTAATTCTGAAATCAGAAGTATTTGAATAATTTATTCTTTATTGATGGGAGACAGAAATAAATGCACTCAAGGAAAAGAATATTGCAGTTTTCTTATTATTCGGTTCTTGTGGATTTAACCGCTTCTAGATTGCGGATTATTATATCGATGAAAGATTTGCAATTCTTCATTTATTGAGCATACTACCTTCAAATAAAAGAATATTGCAGTTTTCTTATTGTTCGATTCGTGTGGATTTAATCGCTTCTAGCTTGTGGATTATTACGTCAACGAAAGATCAGAATTATTCTTTTATTGAATTTATTGCACTCAAAGAGAAGAATATTGCAGAGTTTTCTTATTATTCGGTTCTTGTGGATTTAATCGCTTCTAGCTTGTGGATTATTACGTCAATTAAAGATCAGAATTCTTCTTTTATTTGTCTTCTATCAATAGGTATGATATTTTATTTGAATACACAGCCAAAACTATTTCTTAATTTTTTTTTGATAGAATTATGCAAAAGAATTGAGAACTCCAAATAATATATTATTTGATAAAAAAAAATAGAAAAAATCAAGACGATTCAAACTTAGCCAATGCAAATTTTTATTAAAACTTTGACTGGATGTACATATACCCTTGATGTTGATTGCAACAATTCTATAGATTCCGTAAAAGATAATCTTCAAAACATAAGTGGTATTCCTTATGATCAATAAAGGCTTATTTTTTTGGGAAAATAACTTGAAGATGGAAGAACTTTATCAGACTACAATATCCCAAAAGAATCAATACTACATTTAACCCTAAGGCTACCAGGAGGAGGAGGAGGAGGAGTGGAACCACCAAAAAACTTATCCTTTGTGGACTTAGATAATGCGAAAGTGGATTGCAATAAGTTTAGTCCTGACGCTCCTAGATATCGCATTTGCACATATGGAACAAACATTGAGGGATACTGCTAGAAACAAAGCTGTTAAGGCTTCAAGAAACTAGTTATTTGCAGAATCGGCTATAAGACAATCAAGATGTCTTCGGAATTTCAGAGCTTTATAAAATGTCCTTTATGCAATGAGTAAATCTAAGCAGTGACTTGTGGGTTTTCTAATTGTCACTACAAATGGTCAGGGACAAAGATGATTGCAGGGAAGCCTACAAAATCAATAAATGTCTGGAAACTGGCACCAGAAAATATGTACACTAGTTACAATCCTTTAAAACCTGATGGGTCAAGCAACGCCGTAGAATGGGTGAGCTTATTCTTGTCTTCTACTCCAATTGTCTAAGAGTAAAAGTGCAATCTTTGCTTATCTACGCACAATCAATAAGACATGAAGATCGTGACTTGCAATGCACAGCATGCTTATCACCAAAGTTGTCTCTCAGAAATCTAAAAGGAAGAGTGTCCTTTGTGTCATACTTGAAGGTGAAGAAATGGAAGAGAATTAGAGGATAGACTCGAATTAAATTATTTTTTTAATATCTTTAAAATAGCTATTTTTTATCATTTTGAGAAACCTGATAAAAGAAAGAATATGATTTTAAAACACATTTGGTGTTCTTGATATTGTTGTGTTTTTATTTTCGAAATGCGCTCAGTGGATTCATAATTAGGGTTTCTGAACCATTTTGACTATCGTCTTCTTGTTCGAATTCTATTTTTCTTTTGTGTGTTGATTGGTAGTAGTGGAATTCTTGAGATTTTTGTTACTTTTTTTTGATTTTTCAATTATTTGTGGTCGTTTTGCTTGAAGATGATCTTTTTTGCTGCTCTCTTCGTTGCTTCAGTATTTATCCTTGCTGAACTTTTCTCATTGTGTAGTATCAGTCTAGAATAAGATTTTGGTTTCATTTTCACTAAAACTGTTTGTAGTTTTCAGAATTTGCTTATCCTCGCACTCAAACCATGCATTTCCTTTAATAAATTCTTCTCATTTTTTAGCAGTAGTGTCCTGATTCGTAATTTTGATAGTACTCCAGCTTAAATGGTTAATTTTATCAGTAGAGCTCCATCACAATCCCTTTTCGATGGTTTTGTCTATTTGTTTCGCTTTAAGGAGGAGCTTTATTTATCGTTTTTTCCTTTTTCGGTTGTAGAATCTTTCATTTTAGAGTCCATTTAGCTTCAATGAACTTCTTGATATTATCTCAAACTTAGTTGAAGAGTTTGATTCCTAATAGTACACCTACACCCACTTTATGAACATTTAGTCTGCTGCCCTCTGTCAAGATTATATCTTCTTTATGAAGATCTCTTCAAACCCCCGTTCACAGTGCTTACTGAGTTTCCAAGGAATAAGTTTGAGAAATATGCTATCAAAATGAGCTTATTAAATCCAACTGCTTGTTTCCTCCTCCTTTAAAGTCTTCAAGATGATCTTTTTATTATTTTTCAAAATTACTTTATCCATCTTTAAGTCCCCTTTTTACAATTCTTTTTTGATATGACGTTTTGGATTTAGTGTTTTTTCTTTAACAAAAGATTAGTAAATCACTAAAAATATTCAATTTCTTAAAATAATCATCAGATTAATTAAGATTGAATGAACCAAGCAAGCTTTTAAATTCGTCATTGTTTTCAAATTAGAAATAATTAACCATTGATATTGAGTGATCAGATACTATCAAAATTCGAGACTGATTGTGTTTAACATTGAAGAAGGAATGCTTTATATTTTCTTTTCAGTAAGCAGGAGAAATGAGTACAGAGAATATTTGTTTTCTTCACTAACTAATAAACAAACAAAAAATATCAGCAACTAACTTTCGGGAATATTACTCTATTTCTATTCGTTTTTAAATCTAAATCAATAATCATAAAAGCTTGATAGCATGAAAAATATGTTTTGTATTCTATTTTAAGAGCATGAACTGTCCTAAAATTTCTTAAGTAGTTAAAAAAATAATTTATTAAAATTCTCCTTCAAAATTCCTACTTCCTCATCCAAAAATCTTTGAATCAATCTCTTTCTTAATATGAATTCATCAATAATTTCAAAGATATCACTATTGATTTTATTGTTCTTAGTGGATATCTCAAAAGATAGTACTTCAGCAGTAAATAAAAATTATAAATAAACGAATAAAGGAAAATTATTCAAAAGGCTGATTCTTTCCTTCTGTGGGGAGGAGGAGTTTCAAAGACACTCAAAGATAAATACAAAAATCATAATTCCTTGGAAACTAAAAAGAAGATAGTCTGCATCTATTAGAAGCCTTCATAGCACTAGCCATCAAACCAAGCAAATGGGTGAAAGCAATTCCAAACCTCAAGTAGACAATGATTTTTTGAGAAATTTCGAGCGTGATTACAAAGAAATCGGAGAAGAGTTAGATAATCGTCTAGGCAACGTGAAAGTCTTCTAGAATGGGCAAGGTGATTGTGTAGCAACGAAAAATGCCTTCGCCTAGAATAAAGAGGATATTGAGCAATTCTTATCCACAAGCCTTGCAAAGGCATTGAACATCAATTGCAAGTATCTCATGAAGGTGCATTCTTATAAAGTCCACACTGACGATTCGATGTGCGGATCAGTTAACGGCATCACAACTTATCATTAGTATTTCTAAAACACTGTGCAAGACGAGCTCATCCGAAGAAACTAAGTTAATCTCTATTATCAAGAGCAAGAACTTTGGGCGATTCTTTACTCTATTATTTCAGCTTCTGCTTATCTCGAGACCAATAAACATCTCCCTCTCTCAGATGTGAGACCTTGCAATGTTTATTTCACACCCCGAGGAGAAGTCAAACTCATGCCTTTCGGGTAAATACTCTCAAACAAAAAAGAAAAACACAATATAATAAATTGATTATTCTTCACATTTTTCTTTTTTACTCCCACACATACCAATCTAATCAATCAGCTGTTGTGATCGGTTCGCAAGCCAGAGTGATTGATTTCATTTCTTAAGTTTTAATGGACTTTGATGGGATTGTTCTTGTAAAAAGGGTGGGTGGATGATGGCTGGGTGTATTTATTTTATTTCGATAAAGATCGGGCAATTAAATAAATCTTTGGATCTTTTGATTAACTTGGGAATTTTACATTTTTCACTGGAAATCT
>Ga0302284_1001541_pt1 | contig 10354 bp, 6 predicted proteins | sample III_Fen_E2_1_FD_198760 | JGI IMG/M metagenome (GOLD analysis project Ga0302284, IMG submission 198760) | Peat permafrost microbial communities from Stordalen Mire near Abisko, Sweden - III_Fen_E2_1 | ecosystem: Environmental > Terrestrial > Soil > Wetlands > Permafrost | place: Sweden: Abisko...
ATTCTTGGGCTGCACTCGAATGTCGATCAAGTTGAATCTGCTTCGTATGCGATTCTTGTCACTGCAGTTTTATATTTGACTTTCGTTGGGGTTATCTACACTACATATTCCATCCTCAATCTCATCAGCAAATAATCTCAACTTACATAGCTACTCACGTAACTCAACTAGCCTTAAGACAAGACATAGAGATCATTCTTCTTCAAAAGACTTTTACTCAAAGTATGCCCACACATTTTCAGCTTAGAGCAAAGACATTGTTTTGTTATTTATTATGAAAACAATTCACTTTTTTTCCTAATTAAAGTTAATCTTCTCGTTCATTGACGTAGTAGCCATGATTGTAGCATTTGCTCTTGCTCTAAATACATATTAAAAGATCACTGGTTTCAATTCAGGCACTATTGGGGATGCCTACACAGTTATTTTGTTCGATGGCTTGCAAGAAGAGTTTAAATCGCAGATACTCTGGTACATCTTAGGATGCGCGATAAGTCTATGGATAATAATAATCTTCGAGTTATGTGCTCTTGTACCTCTTTGCAGTCGAAAACTGCAAGAAGATAAGGATGTCAAAATATCAAAGAAGTACAACCCTTCGGAATATCAGATTCAGCAGAAAAAAGCACAAGGAGAAAAGGAAATGTAGGAATTCTAAATCAATAATATGTATGGAGGTGGAGGTATCAACACGACAATCAGTCCGTTTGTGGATTCAATGGGAGTATTTAAAGGAGGAGATAGTAGAATTAGTACTATTTCATAGTCCAAAATGTTTCAAGGAAGTAGCAATAATAGTACTAATAATAGATTTTCATATGTGAACAGTCCATTTAAGAGTAATTCAGCACATTCGACATAGAAATACTCCTAAAGAGGATTGTTTGATAAGAATTCAAGTATTTCTTAGTAATATTTTCAAGAAAATCAAGAAACTCCTACACCTAATCCTAATGACAATTACTATTCTCCTTCTTTTCCTCCTGCTGAAGAAAACAAAAAGTATATCCACAGTACAAAAAACATCCACAAGCAATAGCAATTACTGCTAAAACTACAAGAATTACCAAGAATCATACCTGAGGAAATGTCAGAGAAAGCAAGTGAATAAACAAGAAGAGATGAATACGAGTCTTCATCGTCATAATAGAATGAGTAGAATGCAGAAGATCAGTAAGAAACGGGAAATGAGTAGGTTTCAAAGGAAAATACAGATTTTAGAAGCTAAAAATAATAAATGCAAAAGGTTCGAAAATAAATCCCAGCTGATAGCTAATCTCAAAGCATTCAAGATAAGGAAATTATCTAATATATTAGTAATGTCTATGAACAAGCGAGCAATGGTGATTTGCCTCACTTTGCGAGCAATCATCAAGGGAATGGAGGTGAAATATATGATCATGCATTTTCAGGTCATATGAATCAAGGAAGAAACACCAAAATTTATCAGAAAACTGTTCCTGAACAATAAAACTACAAGAATGAATAAGAAATTTACTACTAAGCACAAACAATTAATAAACCTCCTGAAAAATCAACCAATCATGCAATAGTTCAAGCATTAACGAAATTACTCCAGGAAAGAAAATATGATAATAATTTAGAAACTTATGAAAATTAAAACGAAGCTAATTACAAAGAAAACACAGAGATGCTGGAAGATAATGATATTACTAGTGTGCGGTTACCTGTTTATGATTAATAATTCTAATGAATAGAAGATATTCAAAAGTAAGAGAAGATTTGGAAAAGATTAAATAATAAAAATATTCAATACAAAATCAAAGTTATTGCTCCAGACAAGGGACTCCTCTCCCCTGATAGATAAATCAATATTAATTTACTTTATTTTTTCAATTAAAAATCCACAAAACACTTTAGAAATCTTTTTAATCCAAATAAATGTCTAAGAATAACAAGGAAAATAATTTATTTCCGCTTGACATTCCCGGAAAAAAACACTCAAAAAACAAAACAAAGATATGAATATTTTAAATTAAGAGTGTTAATAGGGAAAAAACAAAAGATAGAATTCGCTCCCAAACTTTAAAATTTCAAATCGGACAGAAATCCGCAAAATTTGTCAACGAATGCGCCGAAATCAAATTCAATTTTGGAGTTTGTTTTTTTTTCTCCTCCAAAAAAAGATAAAAAAGATTTCATTTGTGTTTTTTTTTTGTTTTGTAAAACCAAATAAGATATCCTTCTCAGTTTATTTAGTTGCTTTATTCTTCTTATGGGCAAGACAACTCCAACCAGGTAGCTAGTGAAAACACGTGTTCTTCAGTAGAACGCAGAATCAGGAAAACATAGCACAACGAAAAGAACATAAAATGTTGTGTTACCTTTTTCTCAATAGTATAATTCCTAAGATTCACTTTTCTAGGATAATATTGAAACATCAGAGAAAAAGTAATATGGAATAGCAGCTTTGAAATTCGCTCATCCAGCAGCACACAATCCACGTTTCGATAATGAGTGGGAATCTTAGACTATCTCGAAATCAAGTAAAAAAATGGAAGATATTTAAAAGGCTGGAAAGGCATAAAGTCTCCATTAGAAACAAAATGCAAGTCACATTGAGTTGGAGGAAGAAATTGAAGAAGAAGAGATGTATGAACCTGAATATTTGCTCGACAAGAGGATAACCAATGGTACAGTGGAATATCTTGTAAAATGGGTTGAGTTTCCTTAATCCCAGAGCACTTGGGAGCAAGCTGAGAACATTCAAGCTTGTGCATTCGATTTGATCTAATAATTTGAAGAATCTCATGGAAAAGTAGTATCGCCTATTGCACCAAAAACCCTTTTTTCACCAATAACTATTTCCCCCTTTTCACGCTCTCCAATGCATAAAAATAGTGCTGTATCCCCTGTTGGAGCTGGGAAAAACAAAAATAGCAATAATAATACACCCGCAAGGGAGAATAGCAAATCAGCTACCCCAAAAAGATCCCCAACTTCAATGAGAGATTAGAAGAGAATATCAACTCCAGTTAGGAATAGTTTTACTGAACCTGTGGTTATTTTATCAAATCCTACAGAAAAATAAATTGAAAAACCACTTACATTCGTCAGAGAAACAAGGTAAACTACAAGGAAAGAAGAAAAAGATTTAGAAGTAGAGAATCCATTGGCTTAAAGAGATCCATCTAAAAGTCATTCGAAAACACAAAAAGTTAGCCCTCCACAAAAAGAATAATAACTCCCAATTCTGCATAAAGAAATCAATTTAAAGTAGCTTATCACCAATCCTAGCTTGAAATCCTCAAACATTCAGGCTAAACCTGCTTTGGAAGTGTAGGCTGATGAAAAAACCATCACAAAAAGAGACAAATCTCCATTCCTTCAACTCGTTAAAGAATCTGCATTATTTTAAAGAAAAAATCCTTTAGATAAATCTGTCTCATTGACTCCAACAGCATCCTCAAAGCCGAATAACGAAATAAAAAGAGTAGACCCTTCACCTCAACCTTAACCTTAGCCAGATCCAAAAAGCTTAAAGACTAACAACTCGCATTCTCTTCACTTTGAAAGATAAAAACTTTATCAATAAATTGAAGTATCTGAAGACTTGCTGAAGAGCCCAATCTCCAAAATGCCGTCAAGTAGTCCACCTCGCTAAAATAGGTTCACTAAATCAGCGTTAAGAAAGATCTCAGTGGAGTCTTTATCAGAAAATTCTATGGAAATTGAATAAAATAAAACTGAAGAAAAAGAAATTACCAAATAGCTTACTGCAAAAAAAGTTTCTTTTTCAAAAAACCAATCCAAGTCTGAAGTTAGAAACCTCAGAATTAGCAATAGCGTAACCCCTGTGCATCAGCTACAAAGCTTATCCCCTTTGAGATAAATCCCCCGACATGGATTCGGAGCAAAAAGTGTATCTACAACTCCGATAAGATCCAGTAGCTCTACATAAAAGTCTACTTTAACTATTCCTGTATCTCCTAGGCCAGAAAAGAATGGCTCAATATGGATCTCTAAGTCCAAAAATAGCTCAAAAAAGATGGAAATCGAGCAAGGACCTACTACTCCAGTGAGAATGATCACTACAAGGAGCACTTCTCCATCTCCAATTCAGCGGAGAGCTTAAAATGAGACAGGTTAAAGTGATAGATATCCCTAGCCGATGAGATCTCCACTTTAATCTTACTATTCTACTGCTTAGAGAAATAACCTTCTAAAAAGTAATTATTAACCAATAATTTTGAAAATATTCAAGCATAATTCAATAATATTTTAATCTTTGTTTGTTAAATCATCTCTTCGAATAACTTATTATTGGTTGTCCTTTGAAAAACATTAAAACTTAGCCTTAGAGATCGAATCAGGAAGAGAAGTTTTATTAAGTTATCACCCCACACAAACCGAATTAAAACATGCACATTCACATTTTGTTTTGGCGAAGACAAACAATTCCAGTTTTATTTTTGCAAAAAACAAAATTTAATTTATTTTAATTGTCTTTCAAATAAGAGGAAATTAATTAATATCCTCAATCCGAATCGCTACTACTCCTTGCTTTTGTCTAACCTTCTATGTTGTACTTTATTTCTACAAAATTATTCCCAAAAATTAGTTATTTTAGAATTGCATTTTCAGACATAGAACCCTTCTAAATTATTGACAAGTTTCTACTATGAAACTAAATACAGGCAATCACGCCATTAATTCTATTGAAGGATGTTGTTCTCCTTTCTCACCTAACGTAGAATCCATGCAGAGACGTCCTATTTAAATAAGATTATCTGCAGGATGTTTGAATGATGGAAAAGGATAGACTAAGTATCATACCATTTTGAGTAGAAATGAACAATAAGATAAGTAAGAAAAAGCTAATAAAACTGCTAAGGAACAGCTTAAACTAGAAGAAAGCTGCGAGGGAGAAGACACCGATGAGAAAAACTATGAAAGTGAGCTGAAGGAGTTCAAAACCTTGGCTAGAAAAGAACAATCCGAAGGTTTATTTCTGAAATTAAAAGAAACTAAGAGTATTCAAAAACATGCTCGCAAAAACAAACAATTACTTAAAAACGTTTCCTTGATTAGTGGAAGCAAAGAGCATCAATACAATGTGAATTAGAAGTCAAAATCTTAGATAAGCAACCAAACTACTTTGAAGAATCAAAAATAATTAGGTTTAAATGACATAATCTCAAAGGAATCTGTATTTTCTCATAATAAAATCTCCTTGCAAAATATCCATGGCAACAAATCAGCCTATTTATTCTCAATAAACTAACAAGCTAACAATAAAGAACTTCTTTCTTGCTTCAACGAGAACAGAAGAACGTTCTTCACGAAAGCAGATCTATCTGACGAGCGATATTATGTCACGCGGAATTTACTTCGGATTCAAGATCTTTCTTTTGAGCGAATCGGATTGTTCAAATAAAAATAGCCTAAAACACATATTCGAAACCTCCGATTCTTCACACATGATTTTAAACTGAATTCTAATAGGAATAAAATGAACACTGAAGATAGTTTCGCAGAGAATCATAATTTTACTTTATCAGTGTTTCCATCAAAGTAAACACTTTAACCGCCTTCGTAAACAACCTTACAATAGTTGCAACAAAGTCACTCTCAATCCAGCAATCAATTACCTAATGATTCTAATAATGCTAACACCATCAACTAAAATACTCTTCGCATCACTGGAGAAGAACATAAGAAACTCATTTCGTTTCAAATCCCAGCTGACAAACTCAAAAATAAGTAAAATTTATTGGTGAATATTTATTAAAAAAAAATCCTAAAAAAATAACAACATTTTTGATAACATTAGCAGCATCCCTTCAACCAAGAATTACTACTTGAAGCAGCCGAACCTCCGAATCGAAAACTAAACAACTCAAAGTCAATTGGATGACTCAGACACACTCAAGGACACTTACTAAAACACTATTACAGATAGACAAAATGAAGTTTACCTTGAATACTGTCACTCCCCTGCTTAGGAGAGTTTAATCCAGAAAAATCCTTGCATCGCTGATGATATGCAAAGCTTGGAAATTGTACGCTAGCTAACAAATGGATTTGCTTCTGAATACGATGAAGAACTCAGTAAATTATTCTTATAAGCTAGTCCTGCAGATGTTGACTTCATTGACTCAGAAGACTTTAAAATCCAGCGAAAACAAATCCTACTGGATACGGTCCTCCGTGATAAAAAAATTACTCAAAAAGACAAGAAACTCATATTTGAGAATTTGCTTTATTAATACAATCCGAAGAATAAGTTTTATCCTCCTCGATGTTGCGAATAAATGACAAGGTTTCTCAGTACGAATCAATTCAATTATCTACTTGAAGATGCAGCGAACAAAACACTAGATGCGAAGACTAAAAAATTCATCCCAAAGTTGTATATTTTTAGATCAGAAGAATAGTCCTCCTCGCCATTTTAGAAAATGTAACTCTTGAATCCGACTAAAAGTCACAATAGCTTAAACTAGACACCAAAAGCAACCTATGTCCCATAGTTTTCCAACCTTGAAGGGCTCAAACATAATATCTCAAATACATCATTGATTGGAACAAAGTTGCCTTCTCTTTCAGCTGAGAAAGTTGAGCATTACAAAAAAAACCCGCAATTGCACTCGGGTTTCTCTCCTGATAATCATTTCAAGTCATGAACAAACAAGCAAGGAACAATTTAAATTTTTTTTGCGAAAAATACATAAAAATTGTGATAAAATCAAAGAAAAAAGAGTTTTAATTAATCAATAAAAAGAAAATTGTGGGGAGAAAACAAAATGAATAAATTTGTAATTAATTATGAAATTACATTCATTTTTTAATTAGAACAAAAGTATGTATTTGAATTTGATTTTGATTTCTCTTGCTAAACCATAGAAAATAGCATGAAGAATACCATAATCTTTGCATTGATTTTTGATTGCCGTTAGAAATCAAACTAAATTTAAATTTTTTTGAATTTATCAAGAGTTAATCACATTTCGTATTTTTATATCTTCACACTAAGTAAATCAAAAGGGATTCTCAAACTTCCCTTTTTTATTGCAGCTAGAATAAATCGCAGCAAACCCTTGCACGATCCATTTCTCAGCTGCTGTATTAGTTTTTTTGTGTGTTATTTGTTTTTTAATTCATTTATGAATTTTTTTTATTTTATTTGCATTTATGTTTAAAATATTTCTTTTTCAACAACTTCTAAAGATTTAAAGGCATTTTATGGCAGTTAATACATGCAACAATAACATTTTGAAACGTTGTTCAGGCACATTGAGCGATGCAACAGCATTATTGAATCAATGCATATCTGCTTTTTGGCTTGGTAGACAACCTACTTCGCCATCAGCAGTAATCAGAAAAATTCTTATTCCAATGGTCGATGATAAATTTCCGTTTTTATATAAAAGTTGATCGCGAGAATTTGTTTGAAGTTTGCACTTTCAAGTGATGGTTAATTTTTGAGCTCACACAAGGTGATCGAAAATTGATTCTCGTATTGCGTTCAACTTTACGGACGAAACAAGTTAAAAAAACTGTGACTCATTGAAATGAAGGGGAAATTTCTTCTTTGATTCAATATAAATTATTAAATTAATTTTTCAGTTTTACAAGGAAGGGAGGTAAAAATAGGTATGGGGAGGGAAGAGCTAATGCTTTCCCTTTACTTCCTCTGAGAATTCATAAAATTGAATTTGTTTCACAACTGCTCTTAAAACTTCCCAACCAAATCAAGCTTAATTAAATCGAATAAGCTGCATATGTCTGCCTTCATTTTATAATGGAAAACTTCAAAAAAAATTTCTAATTTGATTAATGAATTTACTTTATTTTCATTTTGTTTGTGTTGATTGTTAATTATTAATATTTTAAGTTATTAGAAGATTTAAATAGATCAACAAGAGGAGGCAGGCAGGCTAATATTGAAAAGGATTAAGAATTGTTGTTTCTTTTTTAATTCATTCATAAAAATAAAGCAATTTCAAAAAATGTCCCAAAAAAATATAATACCCCCCAGAAGCGAAAATAACTTGAAAAATCAAGACTGCATAATGACAAATGTTCCAAGCTCTCTGATTGTTCTGAGATAAAGTGTAGAGACTAGACTCTCTTAATCAAAAGTTCTAGAGAATTTGCGATTTAAAAAGAAAATTGCTTAATTTAATAAATTTCAATCAGCTCTACGAAAGAAATGATTGAGACATTAAAAAAGGGGGATATTTTGTGAATTCGATCAGCTTAGCTTCATCGAAAAAGATAAATAATAATAAAAATAAAAAAAATATCTTCATCAACAACTCTCTTTCTTGTTTCTTCAATCAAAAAAAAATGCAAACTAAGCTAATCTCCAAATCCCGTCATTATTTTTCTTCAATTCCTCGATGGGCAACTTGTGATCCTTTTTCTCTCAGTGAGTCAAAACCATATACACTTGAAAATCTCTCATCAGGTAAATGGAAAGGCACCAAAGAATACACGACTACTATCGATCCTATGAATGGTTAAAAATTCCTAAGAGTACCTGATACTAAAGGTGAAGAACTCAATGAATTCATAGCTGCTGCGAAATCCGTACCAAAATCAGGATTACATAATCCTCTGAAGAATCCTGAAAGATACTAACTTTATGGGAATGTTTGTGGGAAAATCGCAGAAGAGATGAAAAAACCAGAAATCGAAGCATTCTTGTGCAAACTAACCCAACGAGTAATAAAATAAAGAGAAAGTCAATTAGATTCTATTTAATTTTGCATAAATTGATTTTAATCCTCCAATAATTCAACTGTCTTTTGTTTGTGCTTTCAGGTTATGCCGAAAAGCGATGTGCAGATTAAAGGAGAAGTTGTGGTGACAAGAAGATTCTTTGAGAATTTTGCTGGAGATAATCCAAGATTTCTTTGCAGATCCTTCAATGTCGCAGGAGATCATCAAGGACAATAGTCATCAGGATACAGATGGCCATACGGAGCGGTTTCTCTGATTTGTCCATTCAACTTCCCTATTGAAATACCTTGTCTTTAGTTATTTGGAGCTTTAATGACTGGAAATAGACCTACACTCAAGATTGATTCTAAAGTTTCAGTAGTTATGGAATAATTCCTCAGACTAGCTGTAGACTGTGGTATGCCTGCTACTGATATAGATATGATTCATTCAGGACCCTAAGCAATGGAAAAAGTTGTTTTGGATTCTAATTTCAGAGTCATCTAATTCACAGGTATGCAAAAATAACAAACAAAGGAATTTTTTATAAAAAGTGACTCAATTTAGAGTTTTATTCCCCATAATGTTGTCTTTTAATTGCATAATACACAAAGAAATAGCCAAATTATTCGTCTTTTTTAGACCATATTAATTTTATTCGACGTCACATCCAATCAAAGCTTAACTTTGAACACTTTTTTTATATTTATTTAATTAAAATCTTATGTTAAAAACCCCCACCCTTTACCCAAATTACCTTTAATTTATTGTTTTTTTCGATCATTGAAATAATTAATAAAATCTTCTTCTATTTCTAGGATCTTCAACTGTGGCGGAAAGACTCAGCAAGCTCACTCACGGCAAGGTCAAAATTGAAGATGCTGGATTCGATTGGAAAATTCTAGGACCTGATGTCAGTGATATTGAATATGTTGCATGGCAATGTGACCAAGATGCCTATGCAGCTTCTGGATAAAAATGTTCTGCTTAAAGTATTATGTTCGTCCATGAAAATTGGATGAAAGCTGGAATCATTGAAAAGATTAAATCTCTTGCTGCAAGAAGAAAATTATCAGATTTAACTGTTGGGCCTGTTCTCACTTGGGATAACATTCACATCCAGAAACACATCGACAGTATCCTCGCTCTCCCAGGCACAAAACTTCTTTTTGGTGGAAAGCCTCTTCAAAACCACTCAATTCCTTCTGTGTATGGTTCTTTTGAACCAACTGCAATTTATGTTCCACTGGAGACAATTTCTAAAAATTTTGAAATTGTTTGCAAGGAGCTCTTTGGGCCATTCTAGATAATCACAGATTATAAAGATTCCCAAATCAACACAGTTTTAACTCAACTTGATAGAATGGAAAATCACTTGACTGCAGCAGTAGTTTCAAATGATGTGAAATTCCTTAATTATGTTTCTTCCAACACTATCAATGGAGTCACATACACTGGAATCAGAGCAAGAACCACAGGTGCTCCTTAAAATCACTGGTTTGGACCTTGTGGTGATCCTCGTGGTGCTGGCATTGGAACTCCTGAAGCAATCAAAGCTGTCTGGACATCTCACAGAGAAATCATCACAGATTTCACAATCCCCAGCAACTGGAAATTACCTGCTTCTTCTTGAAATGGTTTTTTCTCAAAAAAACACAATGCCATTAAT
>Ga0302284_1001543_pt1 | contig 10351 bp, 20 predicted proteins | sample III_Fen_E2_1_FD_198760 | JGI IMG/M metagenome (GOLD analysis project Ga0302284, IMG submission 198760) | Peat permafrost microbial communities from Stordalen Mire near Abisko, Sweden - III_Fen_E2_1 | ecosystem: Environmental > Terrestrial > Soil > Wetlands > Permafrost | place: Sweden: Abisko...
TTGGATATAATATATTAAATACTTCATTAATGAATGCATTAAATTCTATTATATCTTCGAATGGTGTTCTTTCATAAAGTCTTTTTTCTTTAAAAAGTTTATGTTCTTCTGAATCATTGTATAATACACCAATTTCAGTATTATAATCAATATTAAATTTATTATTTTTCAGTTCATCTGAAATAATTATTTTTCTTATTGGTCTTATATTAAATGATAATTCATTTTTCTTAGGTGATACAAATGCATCACCTTTAACCATATCACGAAATTTAGCATATTCATATAATTCAAAAGAAGATAAATGTTCCATTAAATACCATTTAATTCTTTTAGAATTTCTTCTTCAATATTTTCCCAATTTTCATCATAATATTTTTCTGAATTATCATCTGCAAAATCATCTGCTTCAAACTTATATTCTACATTTCTACCTGAATCATAAGGAACTAACGTACCTTCTATTTCAATATCTTCACCATCAACAACTTTTTCATAAGTAACAGAATATTCTTGTCTTTTTACTTTTCTTGGAGCACGTTCATCTTGGTCAATACCTTCAATATTTATAACTGTTTTTTCTGAATGTTGAACATCTTCATTAAGAAATTCATATATTCTTTTTAATTTCATAATATGTAATTGTTTTTTATTATATATTAAAAAAAACAATTTAGTTTTATTTAATATTCTTCGGATAATATAAAATCTAAATCTTCTTTACCACATTCACTACACCATCTACGTCTTTTATTATCTGAATATTCAAAAGTAGAACATTTACATTCTTTTATTTTAATCATTAACACTTCTGCTTGAAGTATTTTCATCATGTTAAGTTTATCTTGAAGATAGTCAAAATCCATTTGATATATATCATCAATGTATCCCATTTGAAATTTTATATCTTTACATAACATTTCGTATTCGTCAAATTTATTTTTCATTTTAATTTTTATAAAAAGTTATTTTTAATATTGTATAAGTAGTCAAAAAGTTCTGCCCATGAACCAAGTGTTCCCCATTCATATTCAATTATTGTTTTATGACCAAGAATCGTATTATAATTTTTAACTGTACCACCAAAATTTATATCATTTTGATTTATCCACTTAATCCACATTTCATATTTAGTATGCAAGTTACCATCACTTTGGTCAATAAACCTATTCATCGAATCTGTCAATTCACCTTTACCATACTTACAAAGAAATTCTAAGCAAGCTGATTCATCTATATTGTTAACTATATGTAGTTTCATAATTTTATCTTTATGGGTACAAAGATAGTTATAAAAAATGAATTATGCAAATTTTTAAATTAAATTATTATATCAGCTTTCAAATAATCAAATGATGCATAAAAAATATCACCTACATTAGTTTTATTTATTATTTTTACACAAGACATTCTTACTTTATTAATTGAATGTTCATTTTCAGTAACTTCTTTAAATTCTAATATTGTAAATGTATTACCGTCTTTGTCTTCTAATATATCAGTATCAGAAATCCAGTTATCATTAAACATAACCCAATCATCAACGATTTTAACCACTTGGTTTCCTTTTTTGTTATTCATCTATTTTATATTAGTTTCATATTTTTATCTTTATCTTTATGGGAACAAAGATAGTTATATAAAATGAATTATACAACTTTTTAATCTATTTTATATTTATAATAATGTATTGTACAGTTATCGTTCATGTTTTTCAATTCAGGGAAAATTGTATCACCTAATGTATAGTCATCAATTATTGATACGTGTAATTCGGTAAACAGATGACAATATTTTTCATATGTTTTTCTACCACCACAACACCAATCTATATCTGAACAATCCATAATAGTATCTTTATCATCTACTATGATTGTTCTACCTTTTAGTGGTGGTAAATTTTGTGCTGTATTATAACCAACTAATATAGTTCCACCCATTGTCATTTCTTTAAAATGATTTAAATCTTCTTTTGATTTCCAAGGTAATTTACCTTTTACACCAATTACATTTAAATTATTCGTTGCTATTATCGCTTTCATCTTTATATATTCCTAATTTTTTAGATATTGACATATAGTACTCAACCCTGTATTTCTTACTTTCAAGATTTTCTTCAACCATATATTCATCAATATACATTTCATCTTTTAACATTTGAGCAACTGCAATTAAATCAGTTAGTTCTTCTGTAATGCGTTTTCTATTTGTTTCGGTTTGTGGTTTACCTGGTTCCCAATCATCTAATCCAAATCTTAACGCTTTATCTGCTTCCTTTGCTACTTCTAAACATTCTTCATTTAGACATAGTAATAAATATTCTTTTCTATTCATAATTATTTTTATTTTTATTTTTATGCTATTGGTAAACAATATTTACTTAGTTTATATACACCATTATCAATGGATATAATACCACCTAAATCTTTTGAAAACACTGAAAATATATCCTTTTCTGCTTCTTCAAATGTACCATAAGACTTACAAAAATCAGGTGTAATTGAAAATTCACGTTTATACCATAAATCCCAACCTGTTAAATAAGATTTACGATGAATAATATACTTTGTTACAACACGTCCACTATATGAATGGATTTCTTTAATTATTTTTAATGTCATTGTTCTGTTTTGTTTTTAAAAAACACAACCTTAAAATATTTCTATTTTAAGGTTGCATTTATATTAATTTATAGAAATTATTTTATTTCGTTTAACCAAATTTTAAATGCTTTATTATTATATCTAATTAATGATATTAAGTTTTGTCTAATATATTTTTTTTTATTATTTAAAACTTTATACATTTGACATATCATAGAATTCACATCATTTGGATCAGCAATACCATTTGATAACCAACTTATTTCAGATGACACAACTAATGGTACTTCCATTAATACTGAATCTGCTGCTACAATATTAAATGATTCTGTTAGTGACACTTGCATAGATAAATCCATAGTACTTAGAAGTTGTAAGAAATCTATTCTATCTAACCATCCAACTTCTATTAAATTATGTTTAGTATCTTTAAATAAAGCTATTAAATTTTTTAAAACATTTTCACCTTTTTGTTCAACTCTACCTGCATTAACATAAAAATTAAGTGTTGCATTATTTTGATTTGCGAAATTAATAGCTGCAACTGCTTGATTTAAATGATTCTTCATTGGTCTAATTGCACCAAAACATCCAATATTATATTCTTTTTTAGGTTTAAATTTTGTGAAAAATAAAAATTTATAAAAATTATACTTATATTTCTTAAAAATCATTTTATAAAGATTTGGTAAATAATTATTTTTAATCCCTATTGAATTTAAATCAACAGATGTTTCAAAATTATTAACACCAACTTCTACGTTATCAATTTCATTATATTCTTTAATCCAACTAATTGCAACACCTTCCATTGCTAAAAATGGAATTTTACTATGTATCATTATAATAAATTTCAAATTTGGATATAAGTTTTTTAATTCTTTTATTTTATTTGGTGTTACCCAAATAGCTTGTATTATACATACATCTGGTTTATGTTTAAATATTTTATTGTCAATATCATTTCCATCTATACACAATTCTAAATTCACTGATGTTATCTTTCTAAGTGCATTATACAAAAAGAAAGCAGAATTATATAATCCTGCTTTTGGTTTACCACTATCATTATAGTCACCATAATTTTCGGATTTTTTTAATAAAATTAAAATTTTTTTCATCGTTATTCTTGATTATTTTTTTACAAATTTTCATGTAAAATATATATAGAATAATTTTTTTAAGATATTCCCAAATTATAAATAAACCCTTATTACAAGGGTTTAAATTGCTAATTCTAAGGGTGAAATTATTTTTTTTATTTTTTCTGTGTCTATTATTTCAAAATCATCTATCGTATAATCATAAAAGTTTTTTTCTTCTTTTAATCTTAAAATTGGTTGAACACTTAACGGTGTTCTTTCCAATAATTCTTCTAATGCATCAAAATGTCTATCATATACGTGTAGATTTTGTGTTAGGTGACAAAATTTACCGACTTTATAACCAAGATGACCTGCTACCATCATAAGTAATGCTGTATATTGAATTTTATTTATGTAACCTGCTGTAATATAGTCATTTGACCTTTGTGTTAGTGTCATATCTAAATAAAAATCATCATTTATTTTTCTAACTGACCATTCTGTTAGATGAGCACATGGATCTAATCCATCAGTTTCATTCATATCTGAATATTGATACAGTTCTATTAAATGTCTCCTACCGAATGGATTATTTTCTAATCCATATAATAGTTTGTTCATTAAGTCATATTTTTTAACTGTTGCACCGTATCTTTGTCCTATTGTATTATTTCCAATATTCCAATCATCCCACCAAAAGATATTCATATCATGTGCAACTTCTAATGAATTAGTTTGTTTTTGATATATCCAAAAAATTTCTTTTATCCCTGTTTTGATTGCAGTATTTCTTAATGTAGGGATTGGAAATTCACCTTTTGAAATATCATATTCTTCAAATACTTGTGTTATAAATTTTGTATGTGCTTCAACACCATCTTTATATTTTGGTCTTGGGTTTATATCCCAACACCCTTCATCTTTTATTTTGTTCAAATTGTTGATGTAATAACTATCTGCTTTAATCATTCTGTATGTTTCAGGAAGTCTTGTAGCAATTTTTTCGGTTCTAATAATTTCACCTTTAATCATTTTAGTTTCCTCCCAAAATTTTCTTCTACCCAATCTTTCATTTCATCCATGTCTTTAACTGCTTCATCCCACTCATAAATATTTAATTCATCACAGTATCCACATACATCAAAAAATGAAGTTATTAACTTTTGTAACTTTTCTTTATCTACTTCCATAACATTGTATATTTTTTTATTATATAGAACATTTTGTTGTAAATGTTTAAAAAAAAGTGGATAAATTAATTATCCACTTTTTTTAAAATATAGTACTATATTTCTTCATAACTACTTTACGTGTATGCAAAATAAGATTCGCATAATTACTACTACTATTGTAGTGTTTTTGTTTTAATTTATAAATATAGTTACTGTTTGCGGGATTTAATGAATGTCTTTCCATCCATAAAAAGAAATCATCTACACTGTATATCCAATTCTTATATCTTGCGTACCCACTTTTGGTTCTTCCGATAACATTAGATTTCACTTTTCTTTTTTTCGCTGTTTTCATTCCACATATATTATTTGAATTTATAAATAATACTGAATGAAAATTCCCACTTTCTAACACAAATTGTGATATTATATAACTTGGGTCATCTACCCCCTTGCTTTTTATGTAATTGTATAAATTTAAAACTGAAAATTCAGTTTCGATTGGTTTAGTTAATTCAACTTGTGTTACTTTATTAACATTAATACTGTCTATACTATCAGTTTTTATTGCAAAACTGTGTAATATAAACAAGTTAAATATTAATATAAATAATAGTTTTTTACTCATAATAATTTGTTTTTATTTTTATATATTTAATATACAGACTTCTACGAAGTTTTAATATATTAAATATTGATTTAAAACGCTTCTTAACGTCTATGTTTTAGGTGGTTCGAAGTATATTTTTGGGTAAAATAAGAGAAAACAAGTTTTTAGGAATTAACCAAAAAACGATGTTTTTTTAAAAAAATGCACAAATATTTATAAATTTCTTATTTTTTTATATGTAAGATTGCAATATTCTATTTGATTATAACAATCATCCAACGCATTATGTGCATAACCCTTATAAACATAATTTTGTTTTATATCAGGTTCGAACCCAACTAATGTTCTAACATCCCTTTCATTTCTAAAATTCCAAGGAATTTCTTTCTTTATTGCACGATACGCATCATGCATAATACCTAAGTCAAAACGTGGTGAATTTCCCCAAATTAAATTTTTCGTATTACAATAATCACTGAATAAATTCAATGCATATGTAATAGAAACATGTTCACCTTTTGTTAATTCTTTTCTTGCTTCTTCATTTTGGTCTAACCACCACATGATAGTAGATGCTTTTACAGTCAACCCTATGTCTATACAAGACTGCAAATCTACCTTTTGATAAAATGTATCACCTGTCTCACCAGATGTCATATCGAACTTAACAGCACCAATACTGACTATTGCAGAATTTGAACCATTACCCATTGTTTCAATATCAATCATTATATCATTAAAAATAACTTCTTTCTTCATTTATTTTTTTTTTATTTTTTTACACATCGAAACCATTTATATGTGTATTGTTTATTAAAAAGTTATCAATTTTATCCAATTTTTCAGTTGGATAAATTAACATATTATATTCAACATTAACCATGTTATTCTTTTTACCTATTTTACGTCTTTTATATGAAATTTTAAGTTCTGACATTTCTTTTTCCAAATCTACCAATGAATATTCAGAAGATAAGAAATGAATAAGATATAATTTAGAATGATGAAAAGTGTCAAATATTCTTTCAAATTTGTAAAACATAACCATAACTAATAAAACAACACACAAAACAAAGATAGCTAAAATATAATGTTGATATCCAATACACATACCTATCGCTGCTGCCATCCAAATGATAGCAGCAGATGTTATACCACGTATATTCCCACCTTCTTTAAATACAACACCCGCACCGATGAATCCGATACCAGTAACTATGTTTGATGCTATTCTATCACCACTTACTAAATTAACTGATAATATAGTAAATAAGCATGAACTAACACAAATTAATATCATTGTTTTAAATCCTGCTGGTTTACCATGAAATCCACGTTCAATTCCTAATATGGAACCAGCAACTAATGATGCTATTATTTGAATTATATTTTCGTATTCTGAAAGCATGTTATTTCATTATTTTTTTACCATTGTGATTTTACTGAACTTACTTTTTTATCTAATTCAGCTTTTGATTTTGCTCTAATAGTATCATTTCTATGTGTGCGATTATTAGTCATAACAAAATACCAAAACATATAATTAGGTGAACAATGATAAATTGGTCTATAATATCCCCCAACACTTGTATAAGATGGATTACTATGGTAAAATGATGTTTGTTTAGGTGTCATTCGACTAACACTTGGACTTACATGTGACACAGAACTTACAGTACGAACTGTTGTTGATGGACGATTACTTGTTGAACTTGCTTTGTAAGAATAAGAACTTGACCGAAAACTTGATGGTCGTGAACTTGATGAACTTGAAAAAGAACTATGTGAACTCGAACTATGTGAACTCGAAGAATGTGAACCACCTCCTCGTGAAAACATACTTAATGGTAATACTGCAACCATCAATGCAATTAATAAAATTTTTACTTTTTTCATTTTTTTGTTTTAAATTGTTAATACTTATTATTTGTAATATTTCAACAAAAATAATATAAATATTTTAAACTACCAAATAATTATATCATTATTTGTTTTATTTTATTTATTTTATACTTTCTTAACATTATATCTATATTAATCCCTGTTTTTTCTAAATATATTTCTTTTAATTTAGATACATCAGATACAAATAAATACTTGTTTTTATGTAGTAATTCATTTTTACAGATAAAAAACACATTTGAACCAAATTCTATTGTTATAGCATATTCAGCATCAATGAAATATTCCACTTCGGATACACCAATATATTTTTTTAAATTTAATGATTCAATACAATATGTTAGTTCTTCAATCATATTTCGAATAAATCTTTATATTCTTTAATTGCTAATTTGTTTACTGCATCAACTACTGCATCATAATCATTCCCATACATACTTGCACAGTTAAATGAATTAATTTCTAATAGTTTATATTCACCGTTTTTAGTTTTACATAAATCTATTGTAAATGCTTTATCAGGTTGATATAATTTTACAACTTCATTTGCAAAATCAGTAGCATCTTGGTCTGTACATATTTTATCATAATGTGCTTTATATGTTCCCATATTTTCTTCATCCATATATAATGAACCAGATATAACTTCACCATCTATAACAATGAATCTATATTCTTCTTTAATATCTTTAAGACCTGAAACCAATATCAATGATTCTGTATCTATCCCACCATAAGATTGTAATAACACATTAACATCTTGTTCGAAGTTTTCATATGTTAATAATTGTCCTGCGAAAGATTTAGCACCATCAGAAGGTCTAATAAATATTTTATTGTGTTGATGACGATATTCATCAAAATATGAAAATATTTTTTCTTTATTTCTAATAAGATCATTCAATCCCATCATCAGGTAATCTTCATTTAATAAAATATTACCATAGTGACCATAATATTTATAACATTCATAATTATTAATAGTCATAAAAACACCAGGATAAACAGGTAAATATGTTAATTTAACACCATGCTGTAATGAACCGTGAAATATAACAATATCTTTATCAGTAAAATTACTTGTAATATATTCTTTAAATGTTTTACCACATAAATCATCATAAAAATAAACCATTGCACCGCTTTTTTTAATAGCAGATATAAGTCTATCTTCATATTCATCAAATAGATATTTATCTATTACCCATTTTATATTACCCATATTATTCATTTTTATTCAATTTAACTTTATTTTTATAATTTTCAATAGCAGTTATACTATATTCAACTCTTCTTTCATCTGACCATTTATTTACACAAAGTGATTTGATTCTTTCTGTATCAATAAGTGGTCGTAAACTTTTATGAACTATTTCAAGTTTACCTCTAATATCATAAAAATTACCATCTATTTTAGTCCACACATGATTACCATCAAAATATGGTTCAGAATTAGTAAAAACTACTTTGAGTATTTCATAAAATTGATAACAATTACCCATTGTATAAATAGAAATAGATGAACCAAAAGATTCTCTTATTGTTGTTATAAAATTTAATATATCTACTTCCATATTATTTATCAAAATGTTTAATTATTTCTTCTACTGTTGCTTTTTTTATTTGATATCTATTAAGTTTATCTTGTAATTCTTTATCCATAATATTATTTTTTATTTATTTCTACATAACCCTTTGCATTCACAAATTGTTATATTATCACCATAACAAAATTGTTCACCTTCTTTATATACATGTAAAATTTTATCATTATTTAATTTAATATGGTCTCCTACATTATACAATGTAAATTCAAACCTATCAATCTTATCACACCTTCCGATGAAAGTATTATCATTATCAATAAACATAACAGTAAACCATGTATTATAATGTCTTTGTCTACCTTTTTCTTCTAAATCATTAGGTAATCTTAACATCACCAAATCGGTTTCTTTAAACTTCATATTATTTTTCAGATAAAAAGAATTCATAATCAATAAGGGTTACACCATTATTAAATAGTTCATTCATTGTTAAACTTAAATCATCTGATATACCACGTGTAGCATCCCATACAAGTTTAGTTGTAAAACCGTTTTTAACTGCATCTAACGCAGTATCTTTCACACAGTAGTCGGTTGCTAATCCAGTAATATAAAGGTCTGTTATTCCCTTTTCTTGTAAGAATTCAAGTAACCCATCTGCACCAAATCCCGAATATGGATGTTCATCTTTTTTAAGTCCTTTCTTAAAAATATACATTTCACCTTTAACACTATCTAATTTTAATCCATCGTGTAATTCAGCACCTACTGTATTTTGAACACAGTGGTCCGGCCATAAAACATCTACCACACCGTCTTTATTAGTATATTTATCAAATGGTTTTTTACCATGATATGTTGATGCAAATGCATCCATTCCATTAGGATGCCAATCCATAGTAAAAATAACCAAATCAAATTCTGATAACATATTATTAATAATAGGAACAACTTCATCACCATTAGGTACTGCTAATGAACCACCAGGGCAAAAATCCTTTTGTACATCAACTACAATTAACGCTCTTTTCATATTCTTTATTTTTAAATTATTACTTATTTTGCTATATTAACTAATACTATTAAACCAATTATACTCATAATTATAAACATTGTTTTAATTAAAAGGTTAAATATTGTCTTTCTTGACCATGTTAACGCAAAAAAGATAAAAATAACAGTTGAAATAACTATAAAAAAATCTTCCATAATAATTATTAGTTTTATATTGAATACAAAGATATATAAAAAAAGAATAACTACCAAATTTTTTGATAGTTATTTTAGAATATATGATATGATTTAAAACTATATAACAAATCTATTTTTATAAGCGTTATAATTTTGCATAACTTCCGAAGATAATAATTCTTTATTATATATTTTTGAAATTCTAATATCACCCAAATAAGGTTCACTTGTTGCACCATTC
>Ga0302284_1001547_pt1 | contig 10337 bp, 6 predicted proteins | sample III_Fen_E2_1_FD_198760 | JGI IMG/M metagenome (GOLD analysis project Ga0302284, IMG submission 198760) | Peat permafrost microbial communities from Stordalen Mire near Abisko, Sweden - III_Fen_E2_1 | ecosystem: Environmental > Terrestrial > Soil > Wetlands > Permafrost | place: Sweden: Abisko...
GACTACGATTCTAGTATCTTCAAAGCGCTATCCATCCATTTCTTCAACAGCTGCTCTAGCATCTGAAGAACTGTTGTATTCAATAAATGCAAAGCCTCTGTGTCTTCTAAAATCCACATCTCTGATCCTTCCGTATCTACGGAATTCATCACGTAAGTCATCTTCTCTCACACGAGAAGAAAGCTTGCCAATGAACACAACGTTTGTTGGGGCTGATCTCTTCATTTCCCTTTTTCAATTCAAATTGTTCTTTTTAGATTTTTATTTCCTCCTTTTATTTATGAAGAATGTGTCTATTAAAGCAAAAAGTTGGAGCAATCAATTTTATTTCCTTGATTAACCTCTCTAAAAAAAGGCTCATCCCCTCATCTCTCTCTCTCTATGATAATTAAAGCAAATCTCTCTCTCTTTCATTGCCCGTAAAATATCTTTTTTTGAATTGAAGAACTAAAAGAGATGATTCCCTTTAGACATTTGATTAAAGCCCCAATCAAAATTTATGAAAATTATTCATTTCGGAAATTCCAAGATCATTCTTCTCCTTGTGATTTTCAATTCAGAATAGTTACTAAAAAAATATTTTTTTTCGTCTTTTTCAACAAACTTTTCTCTCGAAGTAGACTTTATCTATTTTAGTTCATTTAAAACTCAATTTAATACACTAAAGACAAGTTTTATGTTTTGATTATTAATTACTAAAACTCAAGGAAATTAGCGAGAATTCATGGATAATTGAAGATTCTTTTAATTCACATATATTATTTTAGTTAAACAGAAACAAAGCGAAGATAAATTAAAAGATAACACATCAAAAAATGAAAAATTACTACTTTTTGAATCTATCAAGATTCTTTATAAGTGTAGCTTTCAGTTTACTTGGAATGTTTTTAAATGACATAATTCTATTACAGCTAGGTTAAGGTTATCCTCGAGTTTTTAATAGATTCTACTTAATTTTATCGATTCTCCTTAAACCAAGCTTGATTACTTCTATTCCTCTGTTTGTCGAAATTGCTTGGTTTTTCTTTAATTATCATTGCCTGAATTAAGAAAAAGAATCTAAAAGAATTTAGGAACTGAAAGAATTAATCAAAACTAATTTAATTAATATCGAAGCATTTGTTCTCGATTTAACAATTTTAGTAATAAAAAAAAGCAGTTGACTCACTTATCTTCATGGCTGACGATAATCTATGCACAGTGGAGAACATCCATGCTCTTTAGTCTGGAGTATGCTAATTCGTAGATGAAAACTGCACTGGAGAATCCCTTGTTAGATTCTCATATTTCTATTTCTGCTAGATTTCAGAAAACATCCTTGTCTTGGATTTACTCACAGTAAAGGATAAACACAAAAATATTAACTTTTTGGTTTGTATTTTCTAAGATGTGTTCAATCCTTTTATCTTAGGTATTAGTTCCAGTTATTGCATTCCATTTACTCAGCTCTACTGCTGAAAATTATCTCTCACCTGCCCTTGCTTAGCTAGCATAGATATTCAAGTTATCTTAGACAGTTGCAGGAGTGACTTTGCTTGCACTTGGAAATGGTGCACCAGATGTTATTACAGCTGCTGTAGCTGGAGGAAATGATGATGGTGGAATAAGTATTGCAATCGGATCAATCTTCGGAGCAGGGTTATTCGTAACAACAGCTACTCTTGCATCTGTCATACATCATGGAAAATCGATTGCAGTATGTAGCATTCATTCTTAGAAACATATTAAATTCTCATTCATTTTTACACAATAGATATAAAAAAGCACGTTTATTCGCGATACTCTGTTCTATTTCTCAGGAAGTTGCATAGTCTTGATCTTCGCCATTATTAACACAGTTCATCTCTACATGTCAATCGGATTCATGATGATTTATGTCATGTAAAAAAATAATAATTAGAAATCACGATTAATAGATAACTTCTGGTTAATTTAATTAATTTTTCTAATATTTTTCACTTGAAATTGACAAACTGTAAGTCAAAATATAGCTTACTGTCTGTCTTAACAATACTATTTTTTTGGCTAATAGCTTCATAGCGATTGTCATCATTCAAGATCGACAGGAAAATAAGAGACTTAAAGAAATAGGATTAGACTAATAAATCGAAGAAGATTAAGAACATCATAAAATCGCAAAACAATCATTTAAGCATAATTCAAGTATTGGTTTCCCAGCAGAAAATTAGTAAATGTTTTTAGAGATTAATTAAAATAAATCAAAAATAATCAGAATTTATTTTTGTTTTTTTTGTCTATGAAAAAAGGCCTAATCTCACTGAAATCAATCATAACTTCTATGAGGCTAATTAATTGGTAGATAAGATATCAAATTGTTTTGCTTAATTAGTTAATAATTTGCTTTTTTTGTCTTGGTAGGACAAGCCTTTCGTTGATCATTATTAAACTTCCTACTCCGAGGATGATGAAATAAACGATGCAGAAGAGAGTACAGATAAATAAACTATTTAAAAGAAAGTGAAATCTGCAAAAGCTGCGATTAAGATGCGCATTAGGTTTTAGAATCTTCGTCACGAAATAAAATAGAAATACTATGATTTCAGAGGAGAATTTAGAGATATGGGTATCATGGATAGATTAACTTATATCTATGAAATCCCTGTTGATTTCATTAGAGATATCACAATTCCACCTCCTGGTGATGAATAGTGGAATAAATGGAGAGCTATTTTTTGTTGCTTAGCTTCCCCAGTAGCTTTTCTGTTTATGCTTAGCAGTAAAAAAAATACTTGATTTAGTTATTTTTTAATTAATCCTTTTGCTGTGTTTCATTCAAATAGGTATTCAGATGACATTCTTTGGGATAAGTGATTTCTATCTTGTGTATTTATTACTTGGAATTGGAATCATTGGTGCTGTTCTTGTCTGGAAATATTCTCATTCTGCAAAACCGCCTGCTTTTAATTGGGTGTTTTCATTGATGGCATTTGCGATGTCCATCTGTTATATCTCCTAAATCGCTTAGATACTTATTGATTTCATCACAGTAATAAAGATTAATTCAGTTTTATTTTTGGAATTTATCTTTAATAATTCTAAATTAATTTGTGTTCTGGCTAGTTTTTCTAAATTCTCACAAATGTCAACAAGACCTTTCTTGGTATGACACTGCTAGCTTATGGAAACTCTTCAGGAGGTAAGAATTCTTGAAATTACAAATCCTTAGAACTTTTTAAAACTTTTTCATTTTGATTTAGACTTCTTCACGAACTCATAGCTAGCAAAAATGGGTTTTGGTGTTATGGCAGTCACTGGATGTTTTGCAGGATAGACTTTTAACCTTCTTATTGGGTTTGGATTCGCTCTTATTCTTCAGACTAAGTCGTAAAATAAGCTTAATCTCATTCAGTATCTAATAGCAATATTATTTATGAAATTCAAATAGAGGACCTTACGAATTCGGTCTATTCTCTGGTGGTTCACTCAAAGAATGGATTAGCAACGGGATTGCAATTGCAATACTTATTCTAACAATATTTAGCACTTTCCTTACTTTCATTTTCTCCAAAAAATTCAAGTAAATTATTATTTTTCCACTGAGAATATTTTTCTTGATAATTCTTTTTGATGATTTTTTTTAGTTATAAATTCGAGAAAGGAAAGTTCTCTGATTTCCTGCTGAGCTACTATGCATTTAGTGTATGCATCTGCTTATCCCTTTGCATTGCAGATTAATTTATATCTTGAAACTTAAATCCAACAATATTTTGTTAAACGTAAAATTAATGTAACAAATGTAATAAATAATCAACATTCAACTTTTTTTCAAGTGATTTGAATACAAAACCAAGGGCATAATTTATTATAAATTAAACTTTGTGTGAAATAATTAGTTTTGCTTGTTTATTAAAGTCAATCAAATCTAATTTTGTTACCAAAATTTTCTAAAAGAAGGATTTAGAAACTAACAGAACTTTGAAAGCCTAAAAAAAACAAAAAAGTATTGTTTTCGGCATAATTTTCCAAGATTAAAAAAGATTCTATTATCACAATTTTGATATGAAGGTCTTAAATTAAAAGCTGAAGTCACTATGGCTACCTACATTTCGGGCTTTTTCAAATGCATAAACTATTCAGAATCCTGAATAGTAGTAGTCAATTTTTAGACGCCCTTCAATGACACCAAAAGAAGTTGTAGATTATCTAAATGAGCATATTGTTGGACAAGATCAAGCAAAAAGAGCAGTAGCTATTGCATACAGAAATAGATGGAGAAGATAATTTCTTTCAGAGGATTTGAAAAGGGAAGTTTGTCCTAAAAATATCTTAATGATAGGCCCAACAGGTTCTGGTAAAACGGAGATTGCACGAAGATTAGCTTAACTTTGTGATGCGCCTTTCATTAAAGTAGAAGCTACAAAGTATACAGAAATTGGGTATCATGGTAAAGATGTTGAATAAATCATCTAAGATCTTGTACGAACTGCCGTAAGAAATGCTAAAACTAACCATAAAAAGACAATAACCGAAGCCAAACAATAAATCGACAATATCATCTTAAACTAAATTGTTGATGCTTTCCTTGGTCCAAATTTTGCAGATCAGCAAGTCCGCTCAAAGAAAAAAGAAGATATTAAAAATTTACATATGGAAGATCGTCGCATTACTATGGAACTTCCTCATGATTTTTGGGAAAAAGTGAATACAAAAGGAGCTTTTGATAGTGTTGAAAAATTCTTAGAATACATTAGTTCTTTTAAATAAGGTTCTCACCCGAAAAATGATTCTCAACGTTTAACTGTAAAAGATGCTAAAGCAACAATGATATAACTATTCGAAGATGCTCTTGAAAAATGTGTAAACTACAAGAAAAGTGCTATTAAACAAGTTGAAGAAGAGGGAATTGTGTTTATTGATGAAATCGATAAGATTGCTACTTCTTCTGATGTGATGATTTCTCAAAAATCTCCTTCAGCTGATGGAGTTTAGCGTGATTTGCTACCTTTAATAGAAGGCACAACTGTTTCTACAAAATGGGGAGACGTAAAAACTGATCATATTCTGTTCATAACAGCTGGTGCGTTTAGCATGAGTAAACCATCTGATCTAATTCCTGAACTACTCGGGCGATTACCAATCAGAGTTGATTTATAGCAACTTCGAAAAAATGAGTTGTACAGCATATTAAAATACCCAAAGTTTAATATGATTTTGCAATAACAAGAATTACTCAAGCAAGAAGGAATTAATCTGTAATTTACAGATGAAGCTATCAAAAAAATGGCAATTCTAGCTGATCATGCTAATTCTTCCATGGAAGATATTGGAGCAAGAAGATTGCATGAACTTATTGAGAAAGTTCTTGAGATTATTTCATTTGATGCTCCTTATCTAGAAAATAAAGATATAGTAATTGACTAGGATTAAGTCGAAAAGAGCTTGAAGAAATATATGGAAAAGGTTGATTATAAGAAATATCTTATTTGACCCAAAGGAATAATCTTGCAGAATTTATCATCTTTCTAATTTCATGTGTTTATTAGTCAAATTCATTTTTACATTTTAGTTCTCATCTTTATCACAAAACATTGTATTTTCTAACATAAATATCTTCAACTTTGCAAGACACTCCTGATTGTTTTTCACTACTCACTAGCTGATTGATTAGTTGACTTCAGACCTAAATTTATTTATTTCAAAAATGAAGATTTATTTCAAAAAAGAATTTATTGTATTGATAATAATAATTGTTACTCAGATTTGCCTTTCTAGCCAGATCCAACGCTTGTCGCATTTGTGAATATATCACCATTTTTGTTATTTTTAAATTTCGATTAAACATTCTTGTATTTCTTGCTCTTGGGATATTTCTTGATAGGCTCTACTGAATTAGTTTGACTTCGAACACCAATAGAACCTTTACTTCTATCTCTTAAATTATTTTATTAAGCTGAATTTCCTGTTAAAAAATGTTAAATTATTAATATTAATTTCAACTTTTCTTTCCTTTTTTTACCTCTCGAAAGACTTTAAGACGCCCCATGACCAGCTGAAATTGAAACTTCAGCTAATGCTGCTTTATCTCCTTGCATTGCTTTTATCTTAGCAAGTAGCATATTTTTATCGATTGGAAGATCAAGGTAATATATGACTCCTTGAACTGTAGTAGCAGACGTTGCTTTAATGTTATTTAATTCTTATTGTAACGATTATTCTTAGTTATTTTTGAGATAAATTTATGATCCAAGTTTTGGTTTAATTATCTGATTTTTTGCAATTTAAATCCCTTACTCCACAAGACTAGGATCTTCAATTTAATTTTATGATTTTGCACCTCCACGACTAGCAGCAATAGAATCAAAATAAGGCTATGATTTTGTTGCTATTTTAACTAGCAAATTCTACAATTATTCTAATTTGATTCCTTGTGCATTTCCATCATTTTCTCTGAGCGACGCTTTGTAGAATGCTTTAACTTCTTCAGACGATATAATATCAGGAGAAATCTTAAAATGTGAGCAAATATGACTAAATCCATTAAAAGAAAGAATGTCACTAGGATTTGTGCTGGCTTATTTGTTTCTTGGATCTTTGTAGATTTTATATGAATTAAATAATGTCGAAAGTTGTTTGTTAGATTTCTCAAATACTTCAGCTACTTCACTGTTTTACTCTAATTCTAATTACGCATTCTTGATATTCTCTGCATTCTCTTTTCTAGCTTTTTCAGTTTGTCTAGCTTTTTCATTTTTTTATTAGTGAATTTTCTTCTAATTCTCTAATTTCTCCTATTCTTTAACTTTATCTTCTTCTTTAGCAACTTTCTTCTCTTTTATTTAGTCTAAATGAACATTCACTTATTTAGATTACTTTGACTTAAACTCACTTTGATGTAATTTATTTTTCATTTCCTACTCTAATTATTATCTTAATGATTCTTCTTTTTCTTGCAGTTTCTTCAAACCTTCTTGTTCTTTTTAGTTGAGCATTTCTTCTTTTCGACGTAGTTACTCTCTTCGTTATTGATCTTGTTTTTCTCGTTATTTATCTTTTTCTTATTGCTATTTTTGTTCTTCTTCCTTTTTCTCTTCTTTTTTCTTTTCTTTATGACTATCAAATTCCTTTTTCAGTAAATGTAACTGTAGTTATCTTTCCCTGATTCGTTTGTCTTGAGCTTCCCTTGCTTTGATATCTTCTTCTTCCTTCTTTTGTTTCTCTAAAATAGCCTTTTAAACAAAAACAAAACACCGGATTATGATTATTTTCTATTTATTGTTTCTTCATGTACCTGATTAACAACTTTAGTTTTTCCTTTTTAAATGCCAGCTAAACCATACTAAGAGTATTTCTACACCCATAACGATTAATATTAATCATTATTCTTCATATTTCCTCCTTTCAAAGTTGAATTTCTTCTGATGTTAGGTACGCTCATATTTTGTTCTTCAAAACAACAAAATTAACAAAAAGAATCCAGTAGAATAAAGATTACTTAAAGATTTATTGATGCCATTTGGACTGGTATTCCTCTACAATTATGTAGCTTATTCATTTTCAGCTTCATTTAAGCCAAATATGCCATCATTGTTATTACTATTAGTGTTATTAATGTTCAATCTGCCTTTTGAGAACAATTAAGGAATTGGTTTTGGTCTTGCCTGGCATACAGCAAGAATCTTCATTGTGTTCTCCATCATATTCACCCTACAAAAATAGAAATTAACTACCATTATCTATTAAAAATGTTTACCCAAACTTTTCTTTCATAATATCCGCTACAATCTAGTATGCTAGTGAGTATCCTTTACTCAAACCAAAGAGATATCTATCATCGAATTGTTAAGTTAATGTGTATGTTTTTTCAGTAACTTTTCGCAAGTTCTCTGGTATGCTGATGTCAGGATCCTTAAGCAGCTTAGCATTCCATTATTTAATAGAATTTACATCAATGTTGCCTACACAGCACTCGGGATTTTCGAAAATTGCAGCATTTTCCCCTCGTCGCTTGTTGAAAATTGCCATAGTTTTAAATAATTCTCGGACAGATTAACTGAGAATAAAAAAAACACAAAATTAATAATTATTTGTCGAAAACTTAAACATAATATCTAAGCATACCCAAGAGGAAAGCCTCTGAAGTCTCTTGGGGGAGTTCTAAAAATGAAGAAACTCAGCTAAAGGACGAGTTGAATAAAATCTACATATTTAAGAAATGTAAAAGGAGGATTTGAATTCACTTATTTCATCAGATTTTACACGTCTTCTTTGCTGACTAATTTCTAGAGATCATAATCTTTGCAGCAATTCCAAATATCCGCAAAGGAAATCAACTCAGCAACTTGTTTTTTGTCTTAGAACGAATCAACATTTTTATTGAACGTTTTGTGAGAATTACAGTATTTGTGAAATACAAATTTAAACGTATTTGCATATTGTTTTACAACAATCTCCAAGGAATCCTTGTCTCTATCATCAAGCTCATTTACGTCGATTATCTTGTACTAAAAGATGTAATTGGTAATTCAAGAAAAAAACCAAGAGTTATTTTTATAAATCTTTTTTACCTTAATCATGTCTCTAAGTGAATCTAATTCATTCTCTCGATAAACAATTTTAGCACTTTGATCAGTTTATTTGTTCTTTGCGACATTTAGTTTTGTGTGTATTTTAACAACTTCATTTTCAGTCAGTCGTTTTAACTGCTGATCTTTTTGAGCCCTTTGCATTCTCTCCAAATCTTCTAGTAACAGTTTCTTCTCTCGCTTTTCCTTGATCAACTCTAGCTCTTCTCTTCTTCTTTCTAATGTCCCAGCTTGACCTCGCTTGCCAATGCTCACAGAACGTTAATTCTCAGTCTAAATTCTAATCTTTTATGGGATAGATTTCTCTACATAATTATCGATAGATGTTCCCCTTGTTCTTTCTTCTCTTCCTCTCTTAGCCTCTTTACCTTATTTTATAAGAGAATGATTATATATTTCAAAATAACATTTTAAATCCTTTTTACTTTTCTTATTAAACTCTTTCATTAAAGTATCTTCATATTTCGAAAAATCCATTCTATTAGCACCATATGTATTCGGATGTGCTTTCTGAGGACTTCCTGGAGTTGCATCTAAACTTTCTCCTGGCTTTGAAACCTAGTCTCTTTAACCAGCAGTGTAATTATTATACTTCAATTAAACTGATTCCACAATATCTTCTGCTTAATTCCAATCTATTGTGGGTACATTCTTCCCTTGTTTTGACATTTTCCTGTCCGTTTCAAGTTAATCAGATATTTCATTCTTGCTCAAATGTGCCGATGTGACTTCTTTTTTCTATTTTTTTCCTTATTGTAATTTGAATAAATTATACTCAAAATCCTTTTAATTCGCTAATTCTTCATTTTTATAAGCTTCTACAACTTCGTTTGGATCTCCAAAAAATAATAAAAGTGTATAAATTCCTTTATATTATATCCCACTTGCTAGTAATTCTTGCTGTGCTTAGATAATATATTTCTTTATTGAGATATTTAGAGAAATCACTTTGCATTCGAGGATCCCTTTCATCATTTCAACAACTAAGGCTCTGCGTTATGCTTCTAAAATAACTTATTCTTATTCTGATGTGTAATCCTGTTGGAATCGTCCAGGAGGTTAGAGTAATCTCTTGTAGCTATCTCTTACCATTTGCAGTGCAACTTCTGATAATTTTTGTAAATATTCCTGAAATGCTTCGTTCTCAATAAATTTATCTACTAACGATTTTATTGTGCTTGCTAAGCTTTAACTCCATACAAGTTCATTTAAGTAAGTTTTAGCAAGCATATCGAGTAATTGAATTGCTGTTTTCATAGTCAAGCTTGGATGTTTGCTGATTGTGATGAAGAATTCGATATCACAGATATTCATTAGGAAAATATTTCCAGATTAACGGAGCTGTTGTTTGGATAATGAAATCAAATAAGAAATGGAATATTTCCATATTGTTTTCTATTAAAAAAAGATAATGTTTTCCTTACTTGAATTTGTTTCACGAATGGATCAAGGAGAATCTCTGGTGGCATCGATGAAAATCTCTTGAAAGCAGCTGAAAAGTTTTTCAGCATGAATTCTCTGAGATTAGTATCGGAACTGTTCTCGATGAGTGAAAAAATCAGCTTTTTGTAAATCAACGCAGTACCTGTGTTTCTCTGTTTCGCGAAGTTTTCTAATAAATAAAACAGAAGCCCTAGAGAATGGATCTTCAACGCTTCAGAATAATCTCTCGAACCTTTTTTGAGCATATCGAGTAATTAATTTGAAACTTAAAGATTCTCCGAAAGATGAGCTGGATACGCTATCCAGCATTCACATAAGAATTTCAGTGAGATTTAACGAATACTAACGGAG
>Ga0302284_1001551_pt1 | contig 10329 bp, 5 predicted proteins | sample III_Fen_E2_1_FD_198760 | JGI IMG/M metagenome (GOLD analysis project Ga0302284, IMG submission 198760) | Peat permafrost microbial communities from Stordalen Mire near Abisko, Sweden - III_Fen_E2_1 | ecosystem: Environmental > Terrestrial > Soil > Wetlands > Permafrost | place: Sweden: Abisko...
GAAATTAGAACTTCAAAATACTTTTTCTTTTCTTTTTTCACATATTATTATTACACTAAAAAAGCTAATTTGATGCTTCTTGACTTTTAGAAGCAGAATATGAAAGTGTGGGAGAGAATGAGATTTTTGGGAGGGAGCGTGAAATTCAGAAAACTAAAGCAAATTTTGTGTATTTATCAAGTTGTACAAAGCGAGTACAAAATCTTCTGCGGCGTAGGAAAGTTTAAGCCGACGGAGACCACAATTGAGCTGTTCACATCACAAGACAAATAAAAATATATCTTTCACTTAGATCAGAGAAAACATCTTGGACGCTTGGTGAAAATCGTGTGTCAATACAAGAAATCAGGCACGAATGAAGCTGAGCCGATATGTGAGTAGGGTATTATGGAAATATGAAGTATCTGCTCTGAATCTGTTGTAAGCTCTTCTTTGGGCGACAGCTCGAGATTCCAATTTGTTTAAAGAAGAGTTGAATGTCAAAATCGTTTGCAGTATTTTTCTCCTTGCAGGATTCGTGCAGTTTCTATTGAGATGCAGTAACAAAGGAACATGTCCTGCAGCATCATATTGGGTAATGACTGTTGGATTTATTGTAACCTAAGCCCTTATTCATGCATCTCCATAAGTTAGAATATAACAAGAAACTTGGAATGCCTCTAGTCTGATGGCATTAGCTTCAGCAATCAAAATAAAATCTCAATTGCTACTAGATTCAGAGCTTATCCTTCATTCCATTGTAGTCTTAGTGTTTTTCCTATTCATTGGGTAGCAAATTGCTATTGCAGATACTCTTGAATAGAGCATCTTTGGAGCAATTTTAATCTGCGGCATATTTTTTATCTTATCACATCATTATCATCTTTGCAGTATTTTGGAGTTAGCTGCGCTAAGGCGAGAGTTTTTCAGGCAATACATTGGTAGCAAAAGTGGCAAGGATGCAGTTATTTTCTATAATTATTCGAGTAATCAAGTCTCCCTCGAAAAAGGGTAGATTCTCAGGCATTTCGATGATGACATCACACGATCAACTGCAGAGAGGCTCAAAGCAGACGAGATCGCTTCGTCGATATATAGTGGAAGTGCTGATAAGAAAAAAGATCCAATAGCAGCAGGTGATCCTGCTGATTACAGTGGGAAATAAATATCTCCTGGTAAAACAAATCATATTTTTATTATCTTCATCACAAAAGTTTACATTTGAAAAATTCCCTAAAAATAAATCTTTCTTTTGATCCAGGGATACCAAACGCTGGCATAAACAGGCAGACAAAGTAGCAATCCATTGATGGATGCGAAGACGATGTGGATGTTGGATGCCTAAAACTGCAAGAAAAATCATTACGAGAAATTCGTCAAGAGTTTCGTCATGCTTTACATAAATTCAAAGAGTTAAGAGATACACTTAAGTCTAGGACAAAGCTAACGAAGGAATTACTGATCACAGGGAAGGCTGTAGTTGATCGCAGTTTATACAGAGAATACAAAGAAGTTGATATCAACACAAGTGTGCATAATTTCAAAGGAAGTTTGAGGATAATCAAATTTTCTGGCGAAGAAGATTGTGGGATAATATTGCTTCGAAGAGCAGAGTTTAAGTTGCTAGACATCTTTGTTTAACGAGCATCTTCTCTACAGAGGCTATTATCGCAGATCTTAGCATCTTCCACAGTCCTTACAAGTTCTTCTTCAGCTTCACCTGGACCTATTGACAAAAGTGATGGGCTTCTGTATTAGAATCATAATAAACTGCTTTTCCCTAATACAATCGATATAAATCCTGCTACACCGTCGAGTTTCGATTCACCAGGACGGATTGCATCGTTTTCAAATCTTGAAAATCCAGGCTAAAATGGATAATTTACTTCTACATACCCTTAAAATAACAGGAAACCTGGAATCTTCAGCTAGAATCTTATTCTTACCAATAACAATAATGCCCCACCAAGCTTAAATAACCTCCCAATCTAAGGATAAATTAACTCTTCTTTGAGTTAACCTCAGTTTGTTGGAGCGCTAAACCCTTAAGGGAATCTACAATACTCCCAGCTAACTGCAGGGGGGATATGTGGGAATATCCGGAGTTTCAATAAAATCCCTCCTGTATTCAGCAACGTATTCTATTAGCATTCAAATGTTCCTTGTTTTAGCAACCCCATAAGCATGCCTTCTCTTGGAGCGTTTATGTACTAACCTCCTACTCCGTCTCTCCCTTCAGCTTAGAATAGCGCTATCAACACAACTTAGCAAAACCAGCAAGGCGTTTCTGCTATGAATTAAAATGGCAGTTAAACGTTCATTATCTCGCCACCGTTGTTGATAGCTAAAGCATGCGTTTACATGTATGCGTTGAAATACGATCTACGAGAGTATTCGTTAAGTTGCAGGGAGTTAAATTGTCCCGAATACGAGAAATATCGAAATAAATGGGTACCTTCAGAGGTGAGAATTCGTAAAGAATATGAAGATAATTTAGCATTCCGCTTAAAACAAGGCACACTCGATCAAGAAACAAAGAATATTTTAAAATAAGAGGAAAATTACATTTTTTGTAGAGTTTTTTCAGATCAGCAAGCTGCATAGAAAGTTCCTTCGCATCTTCCAGTAGATATTTGCTTAGAAGCAGTTATCGGGAACGATGCATAAACGTATCAACTATCCAAGAAAAAACAAGGAATCTACAAGAACGAACGAGAAAGCATCGAAGATATGTATTAGCTCAGGACTTCTTTGATTAGTGTTAGGAACGTATTAGACAGTCTAAGTAGAATTCTCTCAGCTGGGGAAAGAGTATAATTACGATTCTCCTAGGAATCTTCTATTAATTCGTTAGCTCATTTATCGCCTTAAGAAGCAGATCGCTTGAAATAAGTCTATGGTGATTAAATCATCGAGGAGAATTAAGACATTTATTTACATTCTTACTAAACTATTTTGAATAACAGCTAAGAATAATAGCAGTTATAATAAAAGTGCCAGTAATAAGAAGAAGAAGGTCAACTCCTGTGCGGTTAATCGTAAGAAGAAGACATTGAGACATTCAGAGATATGTTCGTTTCGTTGATTCAGTAGCTTTACAATCTTTACAAAGATTTTTCAACGGGGTTTCATATTTCGTTGCTGAGATTTTTCACTTCGAGTGCAGAATCTAATCCTGATTTAGAATTCAGAAATCGATATAAAAACGCTGTACTTAAATAAGCTGCTGTACCATTTCATACTAAGATCAAACCTGTTTACAATCAGCTGTTATAGTAACAGCAATAGCTCTCAGGCAATAACAATAATAACATGCAGTTGTAATTTATGCTTGGAAAATAATTCCCTGTGAAATCTTTGAAAAACATCCTTCCAGCAAATTTATCTTAATTGCAGATTATTAAGCAATTGAGTTCCAAAAAGGGAAACGACACACCGAATAGCTCAGAGCCATCACAGGATAATCCAAATCCTTAGAAAATGACGTTCTCTTAATTTAATAAATCTTCTGTTTTGCTCAAAACGAAAATGCTCTTTTTACAGCAACAAGAAAAGCAAAACTAAGAAGAAGATATTCTCGAAGTATCTTCACGACCCTAGCAAAGAAGAGTAAATGAGTAATTGAAGTAAGTATAATTCAGTGAAGACAGCGTTGAGGACAACGATCATGGAAACTAAAATAGTTTGCAAGTCGGAAATAACGAAATTAACATGATGACAGAATAAAGATCATAAGTGATGAGCAGTAATAACTCTTAATAACTTACTTGTTCGTTGCAATAGCAGTAAAAGGAATAATAATAACAACAGTAATACCATTCGCATGGGATGAGTTAATTTCCTAAGAAAAGTGTGAGTGTTTAGAATGCGCATTCGTAGCTTTTATTAAGTGCTCCACAACATGGGAATTAAATACCAAATTAAGGATATTAGGAAATGAACTCGAATGAATAAAAGTAAAATAATTAAGGTAATACTGACAACAAAGATGGTGATTCATCAAACCCTAAGTTTTACTAATCTGGAAAAGGAAACAATAAAGGAAATGCGTAAGGCGAAGAAAATGCAATTGGTTAGGAAAAATAAAATGGAGTCGATGAAAACAATAATCCTCACTAAAAGAGAGAAAAACAATAAAATTCTGTGAGAAAGCTACGTGCTGCTAGAGTTAAAGTTGAAGTTTAGTAGAATCTAAACAGTGAAACTCAAACATATGATCTTATTCATAGTTCTGCGTATTTATTGTAAATCGAGGAGTTTGCGAAATTTCTTTCACCTCTCCCTATGACGCACAGACGAATTCCAAGAGATAAATCAGTAACGCATGAATATGTCTTTTATTTGGATAATTTTTTGTACCGACATGAGCTAACAGGCTCAGCTACAGAGTAAGATCTAGAAGGAGAGATTTAGGATGGAGAAGGTTTGTCCGAATCATAAAGGAATAAAAAATCAGTGAATTTAGAAGGGAAATAGATGAGAGAAAGTAGAGTTATCTCAGATGAAAAGGATAAGATACTTATGGTGAGTATTGACGCTGGAATAGTGAAGAATAAACAAAAACGACCATAAACAGCAAAATAGCGGATTTTGCATAAAATCTCTGAATCTCTAGCAAATGAAGAAGCCAATTAACCTTCTGAAATCGGTAGTTGTTCGCCTTAGCCTCCTTCACATTTATCGTCGCAATGGTAGTTCACATCGTCACGACCGATAGAGAGAAAACTTAGTTTAAAGCCTTAACCTGAGTAGGCGGCTTATGCTCCAGAAAGTTTTCAAAATGAAAATTTTGACATTAACTCTGATCGAAAATTCTTGTAAAATTAAAGTGGTGCCTTCTACTCAAACTGGCAGTCTTTTAATAACAGTAGACTTGATTTAACTGAACTACCTTTCAAGTAATACCTCTAAGATAATCCTAGAAATACCTAAAGTAATACCAATAATATTTCAGTAACTAACCATAATAACACCAGTGAATTCAGTAATCTCAATGGCACTTTCAATGAAAAGACTAATCCAAATATAATTCTAAAACCTATTGATGCAGAGATTCCACCGAACTAAATCAAAAGGAGAGTTTATTCAAATGTTTCTCTCCTTGGAAAAAATGAAGATCTACCAATCTAGCAAGATATCAAATCAACTCTAGAAATCGAAGAAATCAAAACAGAAAACGATACGCACATCAATAAAGTCTACTCTTAGGTTAATATATCCACTCGAATCCAGCCAACTTCTTCGCAGTCTCAAAGCTAATAGCATTACAAGTTTAATCCCATTTCATTTAGTAATTGTTCTACAAATTAGCATGTGTCGTAAAAACAATCTCCGATTGTATTACCTATCGATTCAGAATCGTAAATGCCTCATCTTGCATTATAAACGGAATCAGATGGTTCCTAAAAGAAATCTTAATCAAATCAGGAGAAGCTGAGCAATAGTTGTGCCTCCGAAGATGCTGATGGTCGTGCGGGAATTGATGAACGAGAGAATAAAGAACTCAATGAAATAATTGAAAAAAGTGAGTAACATCTCAACGCGATGAATTCGCATTACAGGAACTAAATCACGAGGCAGCAGTCTTCATCTCGGCTTTATGAAATTCGTAAATTCATTCAAAATTAGAAACATTTTGGGGAGAATTTTGTCTCATTTATCTTTGTTTTAAATTGTTCTCAAACATAAATAACCTTTATTTCATATGTTTCTCTTTTGATACTTAGATCCTCAGTACAGTTTCCTGAATTAGCGCTCATCGAAGACGCAAAGTATAGTTCTCACAGAGGATTGCGTCAAACCCTATTCCCACACTAAAATTAATACTTTTATTGGATAAAACATCCGTGATTCAGAATATTCTTTTAATAACCGCAGTGTAAGTCCACACATCGTTCATAGCTCTTCATTTAACTCCCAATAGCAGCCCCCTTTTGTGCACATACCTTAATAAGGTAGTAGTTTCTTTGCATCTCCAGTTCTTAATCAACAATAGCAGTTAGGGTAAACGTAAACGACGGAACTTCTCAATAAAAAGAATAAAAAAGAAGAGTGTGGCTCAAAAGATTCTTCAAGTTGATATTTTCTTTACAGTTGTTGTTCTCTAACTTTTCTTAGATTTAGCTATTTAATTATCTTCCAAAAAAAAGTAAACTTTATTCTTAAAGCTACTTATTTGTATTCTATCTGTTAAGTGTGTTTGTTTTTCATTTTAAAACTAAAATTCTCATTTATTTAATATTATGCACATTTAAAATGGAGATAATTAGAAATAATACTGGTATTTTATTTGAGTTAATTAAAATTAGACTCTATTTTTCTTGTTGTTGTTTAATTTGAATAGTTCATTGTTTATGTTTAGGATTATTCTCAGTTAATCAAGTAAATTTCTAATACTTTTTTTTTTTAGTTTATTTGGAATCAAAATAGAAAATCTAAAATGAATTCTAGAGAAATAATATAATTACTAAGCTCTCATATTGCAATTTGGTTACGAAATATGATTATTTCAGGACAAATAATCAAAGAAAACATCATATTAATAGTTTATTTTTTCAAATAAATAAAAAGGAAGGACTATTTTGATTTAGCTTTCTAATAATTTAGTTATGGTGACATTTGCTATTTTAAATGAGTACTATTTTTACATTTTTCCTCACAATCTTAGAATAAAACATAATCATTTGTTATTCCTCAGTGCAATAAATTGCTTCAATCTTAAGTATTCATTAAAAGGTTCTCAAAAAATCCATTTGGATTATCTTCTTTAATTTTCAATGGAGATAATCTATCTAAAAAAATAATTTTTTCTTTTCAAAGCGACTCTATGATTTTCTCAGTATGTTGAATTATTCTAATTGAATTCAGAAATTGTTTGAGTTGCTATTTTATTGTTCGCCTTTTAAACAAATAAAAGTTTTACAGTTCGAAGTAAATTCTAAAAAATAATCTTACCAGCAGCCAAAAATACACAACAAACAACAAGCAGATAAGTAAAACATAACATGCATACACACTAAATTTTCTTACATTCTTATTAAAAAACTATTTGAAGGAGCTTCTGAACATCATCAAGCACACAACGTAAAGTTGGGGAAGAGACGCGCTTGCAATTGAAGCGGAAGAAAAAGCGTATGTTTAACGATAACGGGATCATTAGTAAGCGTTTATGCATTAGATAACGGAAGAACCAGATGAATAAGTTGATGATTAAACAAGTAGTGATCAATCAGAATAGCCGTAGATACTATCAGCTCTGTCGATTTACTAGACAAGACTCACTGCGAGAGCTAGATTTTCGTAACCATAGAGCAGCACAATGTTGTAGTAATTACCGACTTTGGGGTTGCGAGGATAGTTGTCTAGTGACAGTAGTAGCAGATCATAAGGGAGAGAACACAGAGATTCTTCAGGCTAATCCAATGATTTTGCTTAGAAAGGTAGTTTGAAGTATCTGCGGGAGACTTAATCCCCTGGTGATCTTCTAGGGATGCTCAGGGAAACATCAACTCATTATTAAGATTATGAGAAAGATTCCTTAGAGTATGTGTCACCTTACACGATTAGAAATGAACTTGGATATGCGATTTAAATAAAATCGGACAATGAATTGGAGTATTCAGGAAGATAGACATACATGCAACCTGGAGGATATGTGAATCATCCTGGGTATACGATTCCATCTTGGACAGAAATGAATTACTAAATTGATTCCGACAAGGATTCTGCGTTTTTCAGTGATCGCCATCGTAAAGAAAAAAGGACTATTTCTTTGAGTTTAAAGCATCCGCACCTCGAATTCGATCCTATTACAGGGATTGATCTTGACTCTGTCTAAAAAACTAAAGTAACCTAATCAAAATATTTTTCCCTTATTCCTTAACTAACTCAATTCTTTTCCAGCATATGCTGTAAAGTCGATTGGAGAAGGGTGATAAGTAAGTGCAAGTGATTGTCGAAGTAATCCCTCAGACAACTAGAAAAATGATAATTTTCAGATCATCTCTGACGTTTATCAATAAACTCAATGAGACATTAGAAATCTAACTGAAAGACCCAACATAACAAGACAATCAAAATCAAAGCAGCTAAATCTCAAATGGCATCAACAACTCGAATTCGATATTTGATTTGAACAACTCTGGTTCAATGGAGTCATCTTCGACGTTCTTCTTAGTAGGTCCAAATCAACGCTTGTGCATTCCATTTGATAAAATCGGCCATATATTACTTTTCAGATTCAGCTAAACGATATGCTTCTCGATTAAGCAAATCGACAGCCAAGATAATTTAAATAAGAATAAGTAAATCTTGACTTTGAATTATTGTGTTGAGAAAGCCTTTTATCAAATACAATAATTTCTAAAAAATACACTTCATTTTTTTTGTTTTCAAGATGGTCAAAGAAGATCGTAGATTTCCGTAAAATCGGAGATATTAAGTAAGACATAATCAGCTATCCAATCGAGCACAGTAATGATAAGATCTCGATGATTAAATTCATCAAGAGATCATAAGGTGAGTGCATCATCCAAGCTGAGCCGAGTATCATTGTCAAAAATTGTCTCCCGCTATTTATGAAATATAAACTGTATTTCGAGAATCCTTAAAGTGAAGTAAGGACATTCGATGGTATGCTGTAAATCTAGTAAGAAGTACAATCACATTACGTTTCACTTACTCACAGGGTGCTCATTCAAGGTAAAAAATGGAAATTAAGGGATTTTTGTGTATTAAATATTTTGTGTTTTTGTTGTTGTTAATAAATCTAGTGCAGATTCCTGGCTATCAGTGGAGTAAGAAGGCTTTACTTTATAGCCCTGAGACTAACGAGACTTAAGTAGATAGAATTGAGGTTTTTGATCATTAGTAGTATTCTTAGTTTTTGGAGGTATCAAAATAAGAGAGCACTTTTGGCAGCAAGAAATATTTTATCTACACACCGTAATTCGTTATCAATGAGACACCATATGATATTTTCTTCTTCACATAAATCAAGAAGATTGTAAGATTCATTATTTAGGGGTATGCTTGATGTGGGAGATATTTTGGAAAGGGCGAAAAAATGGGTTGGATAGAAGAATTGTTTTTGATTTTGAATTGAAACTCACAACAAAAAAACAGACGAAAATCACTTCGGGATAAAGAGTAACGGGGTCATCTATCAAGGAAGATTTCTATGATTAAGAAGAATAACGAGATTGGTACTCTCATTAGAAGATATCAATGCTGTCAAACTACTAAAATCTGTTGATTTCGTTGAGCTAAAATGGAGATTGTCTCTCTGAAAAACTTGATCTTACAACTTTCGGCAAAAAATCTTTTGACTTAAAAGTAAAACAATCAATCAATCTAAGAAAACACATTTCATAAGCTGCTTAATTTATTTGAGTTATCTTCTTTCTTTTTTTTTAAAAAAAAGGTTCCTATTAAAGGTGAGACAACTTCGCTTTATTAGTTTGGAATGAATGTCTCCTTGATATGTGCAGATTCAATAAAGTAAATTTATGTTAAATGTATCACAATAAGTCCTCGGTATATCTTAGTCAATAAGGTAACAAAAATACAAATGATTTTGAGATGCATTTATCTGAGAATTTATGTTTTTTGTTGGTAGACCCGCTTTAGCATGAGTGTATGCTAGAATGGAGAGGAAAAGTGTGTGACGATTGTAGAAGCAGAAAGTCGTCTTCCGTTTTACTGGAGTGATTGCGAAAAGAAGCATTCTTTACGAGTTCGTGTGTAGGACGAAAATGAAAACCTATGGGGATGGAGTGGTCCTATTGAAGTTGAAGATACAATGAAAGCGAATATGGTGTCATTTTGTCTGAGAAATGAGCATAAACCAGACAGTGCTAGGTTCATGAAGCTAGACATAAGAGAGGATGAGTAGTTAGTTTATCTGGTGATACATGAATGCAACAATATTGACGATGCTGTTTACTACATAGAAAACAAATTAGTAGACATAAATGTCTAAATCGGACAGCAAGGAGAAAAATTGTAAGAAGCAAACAAAAAGATTAGAAAACCAAGGGAAGAAAAGGGATATTTTTGGATTATTTTACTAAAAGTGTGCAATACTTATGATGTGTTTTTGAATGTAGATAATTTGAAGTTGAAAGCTAGAGTTAGTGCTAGTTTGGATGGGAAAAACCAAGACCTGAGAAACTAGTTACTGTGAATCTATTATTTAAAGGAAAATACGAAGGTTAGTATGAGATTGAACCTTTAATTCTTGATCTCGAAGACAACGACAGCGAACGAGAATATGAAATTGGTTCACTGACAGGCTAAGATCAATTGAAAGTTTACATTATGATCTGTTTGGAAGGTTCCACAAAGAAAGTG
>Ga0302284_1001553_pt1 | contig 10325 bp, 3 predicted proteins | sample III_Fen_E2_1_FD_198760 | JGI IMG/M metagenome (GOLD analysis project Ga0302284, IMG submission 198760) | Peat permafrost microbial communities from Stordalen Mire near Abisko, Sweden - III_Fen_E2_1 | ecosystem: Environmental > Terrestrial > Soil > Wetlands > Permafrost | place: Sweden: Abisko...
CATCTGGCGGGGGATTATTCTCAGAGAATCCAACTGATTTGCTACTTTATGCAATGACACGCTCGTTAAGTTCAAATCTATATGGGTAAGAGTCTAATAGGCATAAAAAATCTAACATTTAAGTTAAAAATAATAAAAAATGATGTTTTTAATGGATTAATTGATCTTTTTCAAAGAAAAGAAGTGATAGTCTTACAGGAAATTCCAGAAAGTGCAACGAAAGAAGAGTTAAGGAAAATAAGTGATTTCTTAAATAAACGATATCTTCAAGCATAACTCAGCAAAAAGAATCCAGTTGTATTCATCTTAAATAACTCCATTTTCTCGTAAAAAACAAAGATTTAAAATCGATTTGATAGTCTTACTTTTTTGATTATTTTTGTCGACTGAAACAGACAATTCTAGATCAACAAAATATTCAGAGATTCCAGTCCTTAATTCTTCTCCTCTGCAGTCACTGAAATCAAGTACACACAGTTTCTAGCTTTGAAATTAAAGTTACCAAATGAACTAGCTTTAGAATGTTGTTCCAATAAAAAAATATTCAGTTTTGATTTATCTTTTTATTGCTTAGTTTCCCCAAACCAACTGAGAAAGCTATAAAAATATTTGTAGATCATAGAATAGCTTCGGAGCCTCGATTTTAGCCTCTAAGTGGCCGTCACAGAAGTGAAATAGCAAAGGAAATCATTTAAACTTCAAATGGAGATATTTCTAATGCTCTGAATTAGTTGAAGATGGCCCTAGCTGGAAGGAACTAATTCTCATAAGACAGATAATCTATGGTCGTAAGAAAATCAAAAATTATTGGATATTCTCTTGAGCCTATTTTATATTTTGGGGAAAATACTAAATGATTTTTTCCAAGGACAAACAGAAAGACAACGAATTCAGTATTTTCCACACTCTGGGAAAGTTCCTGTACAATAAAAGAATCTTCAAATCTTCCAAAGACATCCCCAGACAAATGTCAAAAGAAGAACTTATGTCGGGGAAAACTGAATTCTACTTTGATCCTGCAAAAATGATAAGATAAATCAATTGTGGGAATAATTTCTTCCGCAATGCGTTATAGCAAAATTATCTCGATTTCTATGGTTCCATTGAGGATGTTGTTGCATCGGCAAATATGTTCTCAGAAATGGATGTTCTTGAACAACAAAATTTCATGGAAAGGGTAGCTAAACATATTCGAATTAAAAATTCCAAATTCTAATTGTTTCTTTGAATGAACTTACCAGTTAATAACAAAATACTTTATCAACAATAGAATGAGTGCATGAAGGAAGAAAATGAATTTTTAATTAGCTTTATTGCTGGTGAAGGTATCATGCTCAACAATTATCATGGAAAAGTAAGTCAAAATATTTGGTTTTCTCATGAAAAATGTGAACGTTTTGTGCAAAAACTGTTTTGACTATTTTTGATTAGGAAGTGTAACGAAAGTACTGTAGCATTGTTAAGAGTCAAACTCAAGATTTTGCAATGGAGAGAAAATGCCGAATGAGAAGTATTCGAAAAGCTTTTCCATTCGTTTCAACAAGAAAATACGTCTAAGAGTATAATCACCATTTGACGATGCTTCCTTCAGTGATTGCTGCAGATATGGTGAAACAAAAAGGATAATGGAAACAAACTAAAGTTATTGATGAAACTGCGAACAATATAAATAGTGTAGGATTTGATAGAATAGCAGAAAATATGATTACCGAAGGTGAAGATAAGATAAATAACTTACCAGATGATGATCCAAAGAGATCTATTACACTTGCATAGAAAAGATCAGGAAATCAGTAAAAATATGAGTTGTGCACTTCTTAGAGACAATTAAATCAATTTTAATAGCAATTAATATGTTCTTTTTTGGTTTGAAATAGGGAAATATTAGAAGATGACATTGAAGAATGCTGCTGAATCAAAACAAAGATTAAGAAATCTTACTTCTTTAATGAAAATTTATAAACCAAAAAATTCTTTCTCTTGATGTTGTTTCATTGTTTTTCATGTCTTTTTTTTCCTGCAGTATTTTTTTTAATTTTACTGAGTAAATAGTTGTTGCATAACTTGGATATTGGTCTGAGATGACAATGTATATAGTGTTTTTTTTAGCATGCTATTGAACGAAAATGACTTTTAATTAATTCTGAAATTAATAATCAAGAGTAAAGTGTGCTTAAAAAGAAAAAGAATTGAAATATCAATAGTTAGGAATATTTGTTCTTTTTTTCTTCAACAAACCCATCAAAAAGAACTCATGGAAAACCTTGTAGAGATCTTATTTAAAATATGATTTCATTGTTTGACCTTCTTATGATGATTGTTGTTTTGGGAAGTAGGTAGAGGACAGACCAAATACATCTCTTAACAAGAAAAGAGGAATAAAAAATATCGATGCTTCTACTAATTCCTAATAAGGATCGCTTTAATACTCTCAGTTTCTTAAAGAAAAACCATAGACATAGCAAGGCTCAAGGAAAGGTACACATCAGAAGAGAAGAGCTGACGAATGTGTTGTTTTATTATGATTATTGTACTTTGCATTCAGATATTTTTCAGTAAAACGATCAGCGCATTTCTTCATCGAGTCAATCTCAATTTAGGTAACTCCTAAAATTCCTCTAAAATCAATTAATATTTCTTTTGAATTACTCTTTCGAAAAACAGATCTGTAAAATTACATGGAAGCACAACGAACTAACTGCAGAAAGATCTTGGATTTATTCCACCAATGAATAGGAATTAAGAGTTCAGCAGGACTTTATCGTAAAATAGATTTCTTAATTCTTAAAAAGTTATGAAAGAATAGATCAAAATAACAAACAGTTCAGGAGGTTTTGGCAGTGCATTCCCTATGATGAGAGATTTCAGCAAGACAATACCAAAGAATATATTCTACGATAAGGAGAGATTGTATGAGGAGTTACTGGAATCGAAGGGGAATAACAATGCTTTGTTGTAGCAGAATTAAGCATTGCGGACAAAGTTCGTAGGATAGTAGGTTGGAAAAAACATATTATTAAAGAAAAAAACAATCTGAAGTATGAACCTTGATTTTGTTTACAAGGAAGAAATGACTCGCTTGTTTAGAAAAGATTAGCTGCAGAAAGGAGGGAATAACCCCTTTGGGCAGGAGAATTTGAAATTGTCGAAAATTTTTAAAGATATTATTGAAAAGGATGCTTCGAAGGTAAAGATGGGCTGATTTTGGAGGCAAACTCATTAGATAAGTTGTTTTTTGAAAATGCCCATATGCAATTCAAAAAGGTTTAGCAAAATACACCAACGATAATATTATCATTGAAGCAGTAAGTCAATAAACTCAAGGAGGAATTGTCCTAAAAAGATAAACTCATTTAAGAGAATATTCGAGCTGTGAAGCACACATCGATTAGAGAGTTGGAGGTATGCTTAGAAAGAAAAAAAATATTTTAAAAATAAGAGAAAAATTCTCATAAAATAATAAATAAATTACTGTTTTATCTCTCAGACTTAGATAAAGATGTATTCAGAAGAGTGCTTAAGATTGAGACGTATGCTAGAATAGTCCTTGAAGAATGACAAAGACGAAAGGTGAGAATCATTCATTATTTTTGTTTTTAGATAAAAATAATTTATCAATTTTTGGAGACAGGTTTGCAATAGTCGGCGTTCCAAGCAACGAAGAGGACTAGAAACAGAGATTAAACGAGAGTTTAAACCAAGCATTTACCCTAATGAAGCAAGACAACATCCAAATGGCAGCTAATCTTAAAAAAATGGAAGAAGAAAATTTCGCATAGCGTGTCGTTATAGAAACCCTAGAGAAACAGTTGCGATCACAGAGACAAGATGGTCAATAATTAAAAAGGATAATCTTCGAAAAAGACAGAGAAATTGAGAGTTTAAAAGGAAACGATCCATTTACACAAAATGGAAAGAAAAATCCTTAGTTTACTGTTGAAGGGTAGCTGAAGTTAGAAGTTGAAAAGAAGCAGTAAGAGCTAACTTAATTAACGCATTCAATCCAGCAGAAAGATAAGCGCATTATGGATGTCGAAAAGAAAGCTAGAGAAAAAGAAGCTGACTATGTCGACAAATTAACTTTAGAAATCAAGGAAAAATAAGAAATTTAAAATGCCCTTGATAAAGAAAGAGACACTGTGTTCAAGCTAAGATAAGATCTAGAACGTGTGTAAATCGACAGAAGATACACGAAAACGGATTTAAGCTAAGTTTCGTAGATTCAGATCAATCAGCAGATAGAAAGTGAAGATAACCAACAGAAAACAAATACCAGGAAACCAACAATTATCAGACCAAGTGGAGGATCAACTCCTTCTTCTTCAATAAGAGGATCAGAACAAACAGCAGCTCTTAATCTCCTTCAAAAGAGGAGACTGCCGAAAATAACAATGGAAGAAGTTAAACCTATCGCTGAAGATCTCAAATATCGATTAAAATTACAAAAAGTGTCTCTACAATAATTCGAAAAGGTAAACATATTTTCATATGAAAAATTACCAGAAAAAGACAGATTGTCTAATTATTTTTGGTAAATTTTCTGTTAGCATCTCTTTGGAGACGAGTCGAGTCGACCTTAAGGTAGCATCACACTCTCAGAACTTTATACTTCTCTTGAAAAGTAAAATGAACAAAAAAAAGATGATATTTTTCTCAAATTTTCAAGTGCACTCAATAACTAATTTTTTCTCATTATTCCTGACAGACCACCATGCAAAATCACTGATTAACAATGTCTCCTCTCACTAGCGAGATATCTAATTGAAGACAATAACTAAGAATCAGTTTAATTTGACATAAATGCGACTAATAAAGTATCATTTGTGAAGAGTGCTGTTCGCCATCTTCTTGACAGTTACGTGCTTTTGTCTGATAATTAAGAGCTCTTAGACCTGATCAAAATCACAGCTGTATGTTGTTTTTAAAGAGTTATCTTCATCTTTTCTATGGTTTAATATCCTAACAATAAAATACAATCTTTTTTGTGTATTAGACAATTAACAAAACCAAAGGAGCGATTGTAGATCTGCTGTCAAGAGACCCTGCTTCAAAGAGAATCTAAGGAGTTCAATGTTGTGATAAGAAACAATTAATATACGCTTTTGAGCAGTTAGAAGTGCATCTGACCCCTTATGATCTAGAGATTGTATTCGAAAAGTTATTCGAGAAATGTTAGAATCTCTCTGGAATTCCCATTGACTCTATTTTTAAAATATTCTCACCGGATGTGTATAACGAAGAGACTAAAACTATAGCTGAGCCTCCAAAAGAAGTTAACTTTACAAATCATAGCGGAGTTGACTAATAAAGAAAGTAGTAGCAGGAGTCTTAAAGATAAGAATCTCGTACTAATGTTTCTTCTTCTTTTGGTGAAGGTAAATAAAAGCTAAAAAATGAATGAATTTGTTGTTTAGTTTGAATGAAAAAATTGATTGAAAGGAGAATATTCATTCATCTTTGCTAATTGAAATAGGGAACCAATTTAGAACAGGAGGAAATCAAAGCAAAGCATTTAAGAATGTCACAACTGATTTCAATGTCTTCAACAGCAATGTTGATCAAGAAGCTGGTGAGTTTAACTTGGCATTATTTTGTTTACATTTCGTTTCAGCAAGACGCAAGAGAGAGAGAGCTAATTTCCTTATTTTTTATTATTCAAAGTGGAGTCAAACAAGAATCCTTATCAATTCGACAATGACGAAGAGGAAGTTGTCAGTCAAGGAGAAGTTTCAGATGAAGAAAATACTTAGAAATGAGGCCGCATTAATTATAATTGTAAGTGGATTTAAAAAAAGAATTCCAACTTTTGATGGTCTTCTAGATTTGTTTTACAAGAATAAGGAGTTAGATGAGAAATAATTGCTTGATTCAACTAACAATATCTAAAATATATTATTTATTAGCAGATAAAATTAGTAAATCAATGATAATTGTTGTAAAATAAATCTGAATATATTTTTTATTGTAAAAAGAAAGCACAACAATTCACTGTAAAATCAATATTCATGACACTCTTGTTTTTGTTGATTTCAAAATACAAAAATACTCATCAGAATCTATCATAATTGATAATCAAAAACTCAGGAAAATTAAAAAGAAAAAACAGGATACCCTTGAAAATTAGAAAATACTGTTTTCATAATTTGGAAACTCATTCATAAGTTAACGAAATATGTTTCATAAATAAACACGCACACATATTCAGGGAAAGTATTGAAAGGCTATATAAAAGATGCCTTTGAATTTCAAAACCAAGATAATATCGCCAAGATAACTACGAAAAACTTTGATCTCCCGTGTATTTCCCCATTATTCAAAGAAGCCACTTTGGCTTTCTATGAAGCTACACTAATTTCAAATATTTCCTAGATTATTTGTGAATCCTACTCTTCCTTGTTAGTGTCCAATAGATTTCTCAACAATGTTTGAGTATTTGAAATAAGAAAATTTACTTAAACAATAATCTAATCTGATGGATCAAGAAGTGGAAATTATATAATTATGTCCGATCCATTCCAAGAAGATTACGTAATCGGAGTGTAGTTCAAGATTTATCCTGACTTTATCTTCAAGAAAGCTCTGAAGAAGGATAGCTTCCTATTGAATGTTGGATCTGTGAAAGAAACTTTTATGAAGAAAGTATCGCCTACTGTATATTGTGGTTGTGATATTGCCTCTAAGCAAGTGATATTGGAGCAGATAATCCCTTTTGTTTGAATATCTGCTACAACTACGTTTGATAATTACTAGCTTGGAGTTGCTTTATCTTGCACAGAGAAAAGGAATGTTTGTCTTTGTTAGACATTTATCGTGAGATTCCAAGAATATGACCGAAGTACATCAGATGTTGTAGCTAGAAAAATTGCAAATCTTACATTGTATGAGACTGTACCATCGGAAAAGGCAATAGGTTGTTCTGAATAATTCTCTATGAACGAAATAGGCACTAGGATTGTCTGAGAAAGACGTTAGCTGATGGTGTTAGTGAAATTTAGTTAGTTAAGTGGCTAAAGTGGTTCGTATTTCTCGAGTTCCAAATTGAAAACCTAAAAAGAAGTCAAGAGAATCTCTAGACAACTGTCTGAAAGAGATACCTTCTGCATGCCAAATATAATTGTGCTGTTTAAGACACTAACTTTATTGGCTAATACTTCTGATTATTGCACAGCAATTGCAAAATTACCGATTTCCATACCTATTTCAAATCGGCATTAGCTGAATACTTCATCGACTGTATTAGCATTGTGCAGTGAAGAACATTCAAAAGGAACTAAAGATGATCTAAAATATCCATTTGGACAAGGGCAAGAAGCATTGTATTTATCAAGGATAGATCCAGGAAAGCGGCAAGAAGTGCAAGTATTATCGGTGCCATTTGTATCTTGTTGGCAATTGCAGCTTGGATGACATCCAAAGGTTAAGGAAATGAGCATGAAAATCAGATAAAGATAGAAGCTCCGTTGAATGCAGTTCATTGAAGAATAAGTGCAGAAATCAACTTTAAAAGTCTATTAGGATGGCTAAAAATGATTAAAATATTAATAGTTTTGAAAAAAGTTAGAAAATAATAGATTTATTAACACTACCAGAACTACTACTTATTAGGCGAAATATTTGAAATTCAAATTAATAATTGCAGCTTACTTTGTACTGGTTGAATATCGCTCTTTATTTATTCAACTTCAAATGTCTTCTTCGTGATTAGAAACATTTGCTAAAAAATCCTTTAATTTCGACCACAAATCAATCAGAATCGCTACTTCCCCATAAATTTATTTCAAAATTTTCTTTAAAAGTTGAATTTTTATGAAATCGCTTTACTCCCAAAGAGAAGTAATAGTTCTAGTGTTTTGCAACTTATTTGTCTTTCTGTTAATAAATCAAAATTTAACCATTTTTTCATAACTTTAACATCGATTACATTATTTTATTTTTGTTAGTTTTAAAAAACAACATAAATTTCCTTCAATGCTTATGAAGATACTTCAAAGAAAGTGTATGAAGGAAATGCTTAGCTTAATCCGCTGAGCATAAAAGTTCACTGAGATCAAGTCTAGCTCCGAACTTAAGTAATTCACTTTCCTCATGTAATTCTGCGAAAAATGGATGTCTCATGCATTTTTCTGCTGTAGCTCTTTTCCTTGGATTGAAAACCAACATCTATTCAATTAAATCCTTCGCTTAGGAATTCATTGACTCTATTTTCTTCTTCAGATTACTCTCTTCGTGAATCTTCATCTCATCATACAGCGCTCTTCTTTATTCAGTAGCTCCTTTGAAACATTCTTTAAAATCAGCTTCAGAAGGTTTTCCTACTAAATCAAGTATCTCAAATAGCCCCTATTCCTGATCACTAAATTCCAAAAGAGGTACTCTCAAGATAAGTTCCGCCATAATACATCCCGCAGACCAAATATCCGCAGCTGTTGTGATTTCTTCGGAGTCGAGTAAAAGTTCAGGAGCACTGTAATTCGAAAGGGCAACTGCGCATGGAGGATCTCCCGTGTTTTATGCAGATTAAAGATTTTTAATTTTATGTTCGTCATTTGAGTTAATGAGAATATTCGTTGGTCTAACATCGCAATGCACGATTCCTGCAGAATGAAGATAATATAACCCTCGCAGGAGAAGATATATTTCATATTACACGTGCTCGATTGTCAGCAAATCCTTTCTAATGTTCGCTAAACTGCATGACATCAGTGGATAAACTACACTAAGAATTCCATCGGCATCTTTGAGTTCGCCGTCGTAGACAACATCAACGGGAGTCATAAGATTTTCATGCCTATTTAATCTCGCTAATAGTCCTAGCTCACGTGCAAGACTTATCATACCATTCCCTGAGAAATCTTTCAAATTCATAAATTAGTAGATAAAATATCTCTGCTGATGATTGTTTCCATCGGAAGCTTTGCAGCATAGTCTTCCTCCTTGCTTAGACCCTATCAGCTTAATAGGAAGGTATTTCTCGTCGAGTAGTAAAGGTTAGCCTTCACATTCGATTTGTCTTATTTTCCTGCGCTCTGCTTTGTTCGATCTTGTAGGTGATTCTCCACGCTTAGGTTGCATCTTTTTGGAAATAAGATAAATAATTAATACTAATAACAAAGGTATATATCTCCTGAACCGCAAAGCTTTCGATTATTGCTTTACTCTGAGGTTGGTTTTTTTGGCTAACTTAGCTTTCTTTTTTCAAGAACAAATTAATTCCTCCCCCAAGAATTCCTTATCTTGATTTACTTTTCGATGAATAAACATAAATGAATGTTTCTCTCTTGCATGATTGAAAGATATCACATATCTCACAGCACAAACAAACAAATAAACATAACTTAAATATCTTTTTATTATATCTTTGCTAAATCAGTAACTTCTTTTCTAACTTATTAGTTTTACAATTACCCTACGGTTAAGAGAAACTATTGGTTAAAGGGCTATCTTCGTTTTTGGGACAAATAATTAGAGATTAATGTAAATAAATAATAATAAAGCTACTTCAAACTCTTCAAATATTATCTTTGAACATTAATTTCTTCTTATAAATATGAAAGATAATTTTACAAAACTTACAAAAATTTCTCTCTCTCATGACTGACGAATTTAATTAAAAAATGCTTTCATTTAACCGCTTGCAGCGAAATGATTCTGTGGGGCTAGGAAAGAATGATTTAAAGCTTGGTCAACACTGAGTCTTTAGTGGTTATCATAAGCTAGTAAACCTTGAATGAAATCTTTCAGTTGAGTAAGCTACTCATCAAAGGATAGTGGGGTAAAAGATTTAGAATCGCTTCTGTTGGTTTTATCATATGATTTATTGCTGCAAACATTATGATATTTAGGGCTTTGTTAATCAGATTCGTGGATATTCCCTGATATTTGGCAATGTTATTCTTCTGGTTAACAATTTTTATCAGCATTATTCTTATATTTTTGATCACTTTAAATATGACTTTGGTGACCCGTAGAAACATGAGCTGACACTGTTGAGGCTCTCATCTTAACTCTTCCCGTTTAAGACTTGTTTTCAATCTATTCCCCATCTTCTTCCCCGTGGATTTTCTGCTGCTATTCTGAGATTATTTCCCTTTCAAATTCTTTACACAGCATATTCACTTAGTTACCCTCATCTACATGTCGAACTACTTCTTTATCTTCACTAACTGCGATTGGCATATTCTCCCAGAATTTCTCATATTCCTAATTGACAATATATTTATATGAATAATCTAAAGTTGTTGCTTTCTGAAATGGAAACTTTCTTGTTGCCAAACGGAAAATCACAACACCTGTAGAAAACGAATCGAGTTTCGCAAATTCTTAAA
>Ga0302284_1001556_pt1 | contig 10316 bp, 3 predicted proteins | sample III_Fen_E2_1_FD_198760 | JGI IMG/M metagenome (GOLD analysis project Ga0302284, IMG submission 198760) | Peat permafrost microbial communities from Stordalen Mire near Abisko, Sweden - III_Fen_E2_1 | ecosystem: Environmental > Terrestrial > Soil > Wetlands > Permafrost | place: Sweden: Abisko...
TGTTCTCTGATAGATAGGCATGCTGAAGGAATTATTATTATCCTTGGAATCGAAGAATAAATTTCAAAAATGTTTATCCGCAGTACATTGCTAAAAAACTACGATGCGCAACAGTGAGCATCTCCACAAAAAGAGAAATGAAAAATTAGAGATCCAAGGTTAATTTTAGAAAAGGAAATGAATATTAATATTCAAGTCTCTAACTTTTTCTTAATTATAACTGAAAAAAGTAAATTTTAGTTGAGGATTTTGCTTGAAAATCACTCCCCACCAGATTGATGGTTTTTTAAATCGAAACTGATTTATTTGATTATTGAAAATGAAAAATCAATCTTTTTTTATCATTTTTCTTTTTAAATTACAAATTTTTTTGATTTTCCCACTTAATAAATTAGTTAGCACTATCAAAGGAATTTATTTGATGTCAGTTAATTACATTTATAATTTTTTTGAAATCTCATTTGTTATCTTGAGACATTTGAAGGGTCAGTATTGTTTAGTATTTTTCTCATTTTATTCTTACTAACTCTTCTAAATTATTTGTCATTTACAAAATCTAATGGAGACATACAAATATATATATAAAAAATAGAGTAAAGATGATATGTTTTGCATTGATATTTTGTGTTTTTTTCTTCATATTCTCTTAAGCCACTTTTTCTTTTCATTTTGCAGTTTTCCAGCTGTCTGTGAAGGATTCAATGATGCAATTTACGGAATTGGATTATTAAATGTTAGTTTCATGAGAATTTCATTTTTAGTTTATTATTATTACTATTAAAATTAATATTATTATTAAGATTGCAACTACTGCTAGCTTTGATTGGATAATTGCTAAAATGGCTAAGAAGGATAAAATTACTACTGCTAAGAAGATTATTGCAATTATTTAAGTTGTCCTTGAGATCCAGCAGGTACTTGTGTATTCTAAACATACCCATTGTTTTTGCTTAGCACACATAGAGGTTCTTCATAAGTCAAGGTTATTCCAGCAAATCCAAAATTAGGCTAGCATTAGAGGTTCTCTTAGTTTTGGCTTTTTTGTGAGTTCAAAGACGGTTTTGTAGGATTAGGAATTGCATCTCTAAATGGTGAATTTTGAGCTATTTGAGGTAACTATATTGTCTAATTACTATTTTATTGCTGGTAGCTGCTTCCTTATTAAGGGAAAGTAATTAATTATTGCTATTACAAGGGTAATTGACTTTAAGAATGATGTGAAAATGAAGAAAAAGATGATGAAGTTGTTGATTATTATGGAATAGTTGCAATGTATTCTTTGGTGGAGAGTACTTTTGCACGATTTTATTAATCTTTTTCATTGCTTTCATCCATTTTATTGTTATTTGGTGTGTATTATGCTACTGATGAACTACCTTAGAAATCTTCAGCTTCTTTTTGAATCTTAACTGGTGTCTGAGCGAATAAAAAAAGAAATTTTTCATAAGAAGTCTAAAAAAAAAACAATATTCTTACAGTATTCTTTTCGATTTCCATTTTGTTGCTTGAAATTTTTGGTTTGGCATGCAGATCTGTTAAGAGTTTGGCATATTTGAAATATGAATCATAGTCTTCCATGAAAAGCTTGCCTGCTTCTTCGTTGAGAGCACTTTCAGGAAATGGTATGATTAGCAAGCATTTTACGACCTAAAAAAATAAACAATTTTGAGTTGATAAAGAATGAGTAAAAAAATAAAGAAAAATTTGAATAAAAATAGCAAAAATTGCTTGAAAGTAGCATGCTTTTTTCTATTTTATAGTGATATTGATTAATAGTTAATTAGGTAACTGTAATAGAAATAAAAAGTCCGAATGAGAGCAATGAAATGAAAGAGTGAATTTGCAAATTATTGTAAAAAAATAAAATGTCAACCTCGAAGATGTTGTAGAAAGACCAATTCTATGGATTCCAATCTTTCTTGAGTGTATTAACGCATATCTCTCCCTTTTCAGAGACATTTGGATGGAATATTTTCGTCAAGAAGTAGCCTTGTCAAACAATCCCATTAGTTTGTCAGTTAGAGAAACTTGAAAATCTGAGAACTTCCTGAATGCATTTTTTTATTTTACCTTTTGGTGGACATTTAGGAAAGTCATGAGGAAGGCTGAGCTTGCATCGAAAGACTCCTCCTTAGTAGGGCGTCTGCACTAATGTGAGGCAAATGAATAATTATTTTTAATTTAAGCCCAGTTAGCGTGTTAAAAATTATTGGGTTTAGGATTAGTTTTTTACCTGGTCCTTCGAGCTCAGCTTAGATGTCGAAAATATCGGCATCATTGAGAATCAATGTTACACCTTAATAAAGCAAATAATTACATGAAATCACTAGGTAAGAGAGTGAATAGGATCTGATGCGATTTTACCTGCAGGAGCCTTAACGCGGAGTTAGTTTAACTATCTTGTAACAGCTATGGTGACTCTTGGATTACTTGGACCTTCTTGATGCTGTTGAGTTTCGATGTTTTTTCAAAAAAATAGCAATCAAGCAATTGTATATTCGAGTTATTGTTGCATCTAACCCCTGAATGCGTTTTCATAAACTCTGCTTACCATTGGATTGGTATGTATGTCTAAGGAGGGTGAGTGAATGAGTGAGGGAATTAAAATTGTTTTGAACAACAGAAGCTTTTTTTTTTCTTTTTCTTGCTGCTTTTTCTTTCAGAATTTAATCAAATTAGGTTGCTATTCTCACATATTTCTTCTCTTCCACTGATTTCGCTGTTAAAAATTATTTGTACATCGAATGCCTTCAAAATATCGATCCCCTTATTTGTTTCGCATCCAATATGGTTAATAAATCCCTTCAGTAATAGTAAAATAATTTATAATACAATTTATTATTATTTATGAAGGAGTATTTAGTTATTGTTTAGTATTAATAAAAACTTCATTGCTTTTTTAACAAACTTTTTGGCCCATCATTGACAATAAACACTATCTTCAGCAGCCTCAAACAATCATTAGATACTTTTGAGTCTGTAGTATCTATTCTTTCAGAGTACATTTTGATGTAATTCAAAATGAATAACTAGTTTTACTTTTTCTTAAAACAAACAACTTTGATCAAATACAAAATGTGAGTCAAAGTGATAAACTTCATGGAAAATAAAACAAAAATTAGAAAAATCAGTCATTAAGAATGATAAAGTTTTACGATTGTCTACACTTAATGATTGCATGCCATCTGAATCAAACAAAAATAGCTAAATAAACTCCACTCTTTGGTTTAAAAGAAGGAGAAACAAAATAATCAAAATAAGTTAATCAAATATTCTAACCATACTACAATCAATTCATAAAGGGAATAATTTATTTGATTTCTAAAAAATGAAAAAGATGAAAAAAGATGAATTTAATGAAATTTACAACAAGAAGTAATACACATACAATTGAAAGATGAAGATGTTTATATGCTTCTATGTTGCTATCAAGAAGGATCGTTTAAAACGACCTTCGTATCATATCATATTTGATTTCTATTTGCTTGTGATTTATTTCCTGAATATTGAAAATAAATGAAGATTCATTTTTTTGATTTTATAAAAAGTTGTTGATCAATTATGTCAAAAAATGGCAAAAACCATTAATCAAATAGTTTACATGAATAAATAAGCTTGGATTCAACAAACAAAAGAAGAAATTTACAAATTTTCTAAGCAATAATCATTACAAAACCTTTTCAATTGTAGTTTTCTTTAATAAATTCATTCGATTCGATAACTGATTTGTCTTATGAAACTCTTTAAATTTTAGAATATCAAACCATCTTGAAAATATTCTAATTTTGTTGATTCTTTCTATTAGGTTGACGTTCTTTCCAAGCAGAAAAAAAAAGAAGATCAATTTGTTGTCTTAATCTACATTTTTGTATTTTAAGATTGAAAAGGATGAGAGAAAATAAATAATCACTCATAAAAAAGGTTTAATCTTTCACAATTAGAACAGGCTTTCTAGAAAAAGAGAGTGAGATTATTTTGAAAGACAATCTTCTGATCTGTGGAAAATGAGAAATAAAACCAAAAATTGATCTCGTAATTTTTTATTGAAAAAAATAAAAATTAAAGAAAAACTAATCCATCACTTTCAAACATCAGCATCATATCTTCAAATGAGCAAGTTTGCAGGCTATAAAGCAATACGTTAACTTGGATCAGGGTCTTTCGGAACTGTTGAACTAGTAGAGAACAGCGAAAAAGAGCTATTTGCTTTGAAATCCTTGCTAGCTAAACATCTGGAAAACTAATCTAATATTAATAAGATTCTACATTATTTTCGGAGAGAGATTGATATCATGTGCAAATTGGACCATCCAAACTTAGTCAAACTCGTTGATTTCTGCGATGAAAAAGGTTGCTATCAGATTCTCATGCAATACTGCGATAATGGAAACCTTCAAAATTATCTAACGAATTGAATGAGCAGAAGATTCTTGATATTTTTTATCCTATCGCTTCAGGTTTTGAATATCTCCATAAAATCAATATTATGCATAGGGAGTAACGCTTCAACCAAATAAACAAGATCACAAACAAGAGTTTCGGTTTCATTTTTAACAATATCCTTTTTTTTTAAAAAAACAGCATTAAACCAGATAATATCCTATTCCACAAAGGAATTGCTAAAGTAGCTGATTTTGGTCTTTCAATATCCCTTGGAGAAGATAGAAATATGGCAACTACCTATGTTGGTACACGAATCACAATGGCTCCGGAAGTTCTCTTGCATTGTGAGTACTCTAATAAAGCAGATATTTATAGGTAAAAAAAATAGAAATAAAAGAATGTTTGGTTTTAAGTAGTATTTATTATTTTATTTTTTAATTCAACATCAGTCTTGGCGTGCTGCTGTATTATATGTTTTATTAGACATTTCCTTTCAAAGGCAAAAATGAAATGGATCTTTGTGAAAATATTAAAAAAGGAAATATCGTCTTTGACCAAACAAAAATAGCTATTTCTGAGTAAACACAAGATCTTATTTGCCTTATGACAAAGCATGACCCAGATACCAGACCTGATATAACTACAATTCGATCATTTCCTTGCTTCCATGCCTAGATAGAAAAGGAAATGCAAGAAAATCGAGAGAACATTGAGAATATGTATAAATCTTGCAATAATTAGGATAAACCTGTGGAGGTAAAAATTGATTCTCAAACTTAAAATAATAATAATAATAATAATAATAATAATAGCCCTACTTTTCCTCATCAGGAAAATAAGCAGGTAGCAGATTAATAATCTCAACCTGTCTAAAAATTTGAAGCTAACCTACCGAAGAATAATGAAATACATTTAACTGTTAATAATTAAAAGAAACAACAGAAATATTATTAATTTTTGAGGGTAAAAATTGAATAATATGGAAATTTCCTTAATCTAGATGGGCCAGATCCAAATGAAATGTCAGCATTCGATGAAATTTACACAGGCAATATCATAGAAAACTCAGAAATCTAATAAAAATTAGCTAATTATCGAGGTCATGCCAACAGTTTTAACGAATTCATAAAGGTTGGCAAATAAATTATCTCACTTTCCTTTGACTTTTAAAAATTTTTTTGCAACTTTTTGGTTTTAGTTTTAGTAATAAGTGATCTACATCCATTCGCTAATACGACAAATACCTAACGAATAATAAATGAGTCGAAATGAAGAGAAGTTCTGGGAAATGATAGTCACTTACATCGTGAAATAAATGGAGGCTGCTTTGTAGTATATTTAAGCAGAAGTAGATCAAGCTTTTTTAAAATATGACTTCTATCTGGAGCAAGATATGAAGAAAATAAAGCTAACTATGAGTAACATCATTCTAAATTAGCGAAAACAATGGGGATAAAAATTAGTAGATTTAGAGGAGAAGAAAGAAGACAAATCTCAATTCATGTCTTAAATCTAAGAATCTGCTGCAGATCTTTGCAGTGCCTACTTCCGACGTATGAATAGAGCCAAAGAAGAACAATTGCAATCACAATATCTTTCGCTCTAACTGTTGATGTGGAATTTAGTGTAGATGGCTGTGGGAAACTAAATCGGTACCTGGTCTGGATTCGTGTTGTTTAATATTAAAGTTTAAATGATATCCTCTGATGGCAAAAAGAACTTCCTCGATGGCACTCCAATAACTTTTAATTAATGAAGGATTATTTGGATTATTTATTTTAATCCTATTGTTGATATTGCATAATAAAAACCTAGAAAAAAGGATATTGCAATTATTGGTTTGCTTAATAATAAAGTGAAATCCATTACAATATCTATGCGTGTTATTAAATTAAATTTGATATATGATTTCGTATAAATAGCCATGCTACTTAACATTTTAATAGAATACAGAAGCATTTGTTGAAAAAATAGAAATTTTTAGAATATTTTTGAGGGAAAATATCAAGGGAAGAGAGAGAGAGAGAAAGAGAGATAATAGCTTAATAATAAATAAAAACAAAGGGAAAAGAATCTGATCTGAAAAAACAATAAATTTTATTTTCTGAAATGTTTGAGGACAAATACTTGATCAAATGGCAGTAAGTCATCACTGATAAAGGAATTTACACTGTTGTAGAACAGATTGGTGAGGGTAATTTTGGTAGAGTGTTCAAGGCGGTGGACGCAAACTCTTAGAAATTTTTCGCAATAAAATAAGTTCCAAGTTTTAAGTTGAAAGATGAATTGATAAGAGTTGCTTTCGAGAGAGAAATAGAGATCCAGAAAAAAATCGAAAATCCCAATGTTGTGAAACTCTATGAGGATTACTATCATGCTCCTTCATAATCGTACTTGCTCGTTATGAGATACTGTCAAGATGGAGATCTCGCGGAAAAAATAAAAAAAGATGGCGTTTTATATGAAAGACTTGCCATCAATTACTTTAAATAAATCCTCAATGGTTTCCTTGGACTGCATCAAGAGGGGATAATTCATAGAGAGTAAAGAATAAAATACTTTTTTTCGGTGCTTTTGTTTCACTAATTTATTGTCTTTTCTTGTAAAATGTTATGTGGAATAGCATCAAGCCTAGCAACATCTACTTGGACAAGGGAGTTGCTGTCATAGGAGATTTCGGATTTGCTAGACGAGTCGAACAGGGTGAGTTCGCTAAATCTTAGTTAGGCACATTTAGTTATATGGCTCCAGAAATGTTCTAAAACTAGCCTTACATACATTCAGTAGACATTTACAGGTATGATCGTGGGTTGATTTTCTTCTGGAGAATCAGAAGATTCTATTTTTTTATTATCTTCTTATCTTATCATGATTTTTTTGTAAAAGCCTTGGAGTTTTGCTGTACAATATGATATTCGGGGAAGTTCCATTTAAAGCTCTTTCAAGTAATTATGTAGATCTATATGATCAAATCAAGAAAGGAAATATTGATTTCACTCTTAAGGATATTAATATTAGTAAGGAAACTCAAACTTTGATTAAGAGAATGTTGGCCTACGAAGTAAAGGACAGGATAACTTGGAAAGAGATTTGCTAGCTGCCTTTACTTTCTGGGAGTTTGAAATATCCAGAAGAAAAAATTTGCTTAGCAATCCTTGAAGGAGAAAAAATAAACTTTTTATCTAATAAAGAGTTTTATGAAGCACACCCCTAACTGGAAAAACTGGAAGTCGTCAAGGAAAATAAAGATTAAAAATATCCAAGTCTTCAAAACTTGCAGAAACAACCCAATCCGTAAGATTAAGAAAAATAAAAGCTGCTACAGTAACAGCAACAACAATAGCTCTAACTGCAGTAGCAACAACAGCTTTAACAGAAGTAATAAGACCTTTTACTGCAAAAATAATAAGCTCAAGCCAAAATAGATGCTTAAAAAAAAGAAGATGAAATCTTCAGCACTGGAATAAACAAATATTTTCATCTTCGGAATGTAAGATTGCTTCACAACAAAATAAAAATTTATTTTTTGTAATCCCTTCCCCCCAAGAACACAATCAATTCTTAATCTTGACACTTAAAATCTAATTATTTTTTTCTTTAGCTATATGGAAATCTCATCAGAATCTTAAACGATATCAACACTCTAAAAGAGTTCAAAATAAACTATTAGATCCCAGCCTTTATGACAGCTAAGAAGATCATCTAATAAATCAAGTAACTCCTCAAAATTATCAAGGATAAATAGAATATCTTCAACATCTAACCCTTCGATAAATTTGTGGCAACATAATAATACGCGAATTTTTCTTCAAACTGTGAAGTTAACCTCAAAGATATGAGGGGAGCCTATCCTTTACTTCTTTAGGAGTGTAAAGATAGCATAACAAGATTACGCCTCACACATCCACCTCTAATTTAACAGCTGGCAACTGAAGAAACTGATGATAAATTTGATGCGATTTATAAAGAATGTCTCACAAATTACTCCTTCGGTTTAAGAGAGCAATGCAATAAAGACTAAACCGATGGCTAGAGAAACTTGTTTTGCCATCTGATTCATGTTTCAGAAATGGTACAATATGAAAGTTTTGAGAAAGACAACTTTGCCTTTGATTTCACGCAGCACAAGAACGAGATTAGAAAGATTCCTTTCGAACAGTTTGAGAAGAAACTTGATGAAGCATTTCAAAGGATATTTAGTTGAAGTTTTGTATTGTAAACACTCTTCCGTTTGATTCTGCTTAGATGTTGTGTTTGATTAATTATTTTTTATGAAAATTATTCAATGATTTATTCAATTTCATGAGTTTTTAATGACAATATCTTTGAAGTAGTTATTAAGAATTACAAGTACATATAAAAGCAGACACAATATATTTTGAAAGATGATCAAACGTTGTTCAAAAATACAGTTACTGCAAATAATACGCGAATGTTTGAGTTTCTACGAAATGTATTAAAAAATGAGAATCTTGATTGTCTTGGAGAATCGCAGCTTGGATTTATGTAATTTCAAGTTATGTGGAATCTTCTTCTTTAAAAACGGGTTATGATGGAATTTTCTTCACAATCGAGCTCATTACATAATGCTTGATGAGTTTCAGTAAATTTAGTAAATTTTCTTGCTGAACTTTACTTGGTTTGTTGACTAATTGCTTATCTTCGACATTTTTTTTAAATACTTTTTTGAACACACTTCCAAATTACTTCGATACAATCGGGCCACTAATACTCCTGTATAATTCCTTTATTTCTTGCCGAAAAGGACGGAAAGATATTACTTTTGATTGAATTGCACTTAAATCGTTTGTATTTTAAGTAATTATTGTATTTTTATCTAGATCGATGTAATACCATTCTGGATTAAAACCGATATTATCCAAGCAGTGTTTGGCACTCATATTCAAACCAATTAAAATTGGCACCGGCGCTTCAAGTAAAAACAAGAGATCATCGCTGAGACAGAAGATCACCGGATGTGGATATTGAAGAGGCTTAAAAAGTGTCTAGAATGTTTACACTGTGAACGTTAGCAAAGTTAAGTTTTATGATAGAAATACAATTTTTTTCTCCAACATCACGAGAGTCAAGATCATAGCAAAATCTTCAAAGGGTAAATTCGAGAAAACTAAATAAGCTGCCTCTAATGCTTCTACAAAGCCTAATTCTTCTATTGGAGGGACTTTCATCCCTAGAGTTTAAGTTACTGGACTTTTCGACCTTCTATGGAAAGAATCAACTTATGGAGGACATAAAACATCAGGTAAAGTAAACACTACTTAAACAAAGTGATCTGTGCGTGCTTCTTGCATTTAAAGAGTTCTAAGACTCAGTGAGAGCTCATTGTCACTGTTGAGCTATGTTAGAACTGATGCAAAATCAACTTTTTGCAAGTCATTATCAATTATACCAGAGAATGAACTGGACAATAGTCTCACAGTCTTTACCCTATTGACTATTTCTACAAGCAGCTGCAAAAAGAATGTCAAAAATGGGTAATACGTCAAAAAGCAGTAGACTGTAGAAAACATAAAAAGTGTGTACTCCCCATTTTCTCCTTTGTGCAAGTAAACATCGCTTTATCTGTAGCAGACTGCATACATGATCTAAGAAGGATTAGTCGCAGAGAGTGTGCTGGTGACTCTAGGCTTTTCTTCGCCTTTGAGGTTTAGCACAAATACCTTTTCATTAACTCCATCTTCTCTTTTCTCACAGAGATCTGACAAAATAACATCCTTAAATCGCTAGGGGAGCTTCTTCAAATCATTGTAGCTCTTGAATCTATAGTACTCTACGCCTTTAGGGAAGGCAAAAGAAGCAACAGATTGTCTCTTATTGCACATTAATTGATTTACATACCCAGGTTTGTTGAATAGAATAGACGGTTGTAGATTTCCTTTGACGTATTCTGTATTCGCTCCTTTAAACCCTGA
>Ga0302284_1001558_pt1 | contig 10314 bp, 5 predicted proteins | sample III_Fen_E2_1_FD_198760 | JGI IMG/M metagenome (GOLD analysis project Ga0302284, IMG submission 198760) | Peat permafrost microbial communities from Stordalen Mire near Abisko, Sweden - III_Fen_E2_1 | ecosystem: Environmental > Terrestrial > Soil > Wetlands > Permafrost | place: Sweden: Abisko...
AAAAATCCTATTAAACAGAGGCTATTGGATCTTTTTAACAGCAATAGACAGAGAAATTTTGAGATTAGATAGTTATCTCGGGAGTAATAAAGATATAGTCCGTAATCAAAATAGCATTGACTTCTATCCATAGAACAACTAGGTACGTGGATATATTGCCAGGAGAATTGATTTAATCAGAAGGGCTCGTATTAAATACTGCAATGGACGTTTGTATTTTAAGATGATTTATGTAATAATTCATTAAAGAAAGATTGCTAAAGACACAATTAATTCCAAATAGACAAAAATGGTTACAGGAACTCTCGTTGTTAAACCGAAGTCTGCATAACTCTCTTATGACACAGAGGCATTTGGTAAAATGGTAAGTTGTTGCCTGGTTATTGGAGTTATGAATATTGGTCAGTTGGGTTTCATTTATGATATTTCAACATTTTAACTTTGATTTTTGTTGCTTAAGGACCCTTTCATTACTGTGATGATTGGCAGTCAGAAATTCAGTTCAGGTGTTGCTAAGGACGCTGGAAAAACACCAACATGGTGTGATTAGTTCACATTCAAAATCTTAAATGATCAACTACTGACTTTCACTATTTTTGACTATGATTCTGCTTCAAGCAATGATTACATTGGTAACCTTTCATTGATGTCAGTTGCTAGTTATTTTTATCATTTCATTTTTTCTTTTAAAGCTGAAGGATCTGTCAGCATTGCAAATGCTTTTGCAGGAGGCAAAAAGGTGGAATATGCTAACTGTGTTCACAAAGGTAAAAGTGCTGGATAAGCTGTCTTTGAGCTAGAATTCTTCCCTGATGGTTAAGCTCCTTAAGGGTATCCTCCACAATAAGGTTATCCCCCTCAACAAGGTTATCCCCCTCAACAAGGTTATCCCCCTCAACAAGGTTATCCCCCTCAACAAGGTTATCCTCCTCAACAAGGTTATCCCCCTCAACAAGGTTATCCCCCTCAACAAGGTTATCCCCCTCAACAAGGTTACCCTCCTCAAGGATATCCTCCTCAACAAGGTTACCCTCCTTAAGGCTACCCCCCACAATAAGGTTATCCTCCTCAAGGTTTCCCTTAACAACCTCAAGGCATCTAATTTGAAGGTCATACTTTACCAAGAATTACCTTCTAGTCTGGTTGTGATAAATGTCATGGTACTGGATTCAGTAACAAGAATGGACGTCGTCTTCCTTGCAAAAAGTGTTATAAGCATGCTGGATTTTGCAAAAAATGCTGTGGAACGAAATACGATTTCAAGAAGGGCAAGCCTTGCCACTGCTGAAAAACACTAATTGTTTAATTGAATTCATGTTTTTTATTTTTGTAAGGGCCAATTTGAAAAAATATTTGGAAGAATTCTCAGTATCATTCCCAGATTCTTTAATACTTCAATAGTTTGCCAACTTAAAAAACTTGAAATTAAAACTTGAAATTTGATAAAAATTACATTTGATATTAAAATTGACAAAAGAAAATAAATAACTAAAGGTTAAAGGTAAGCTTGTTGTCAAGCCTAAATTGGCTTTGTACAGAGACATTCGGGAAAATGACAACATTAATTACAATAAGCCTGCTTCTAAGTTTTTTTCAAGGATGATTTCCATTTTCATAAGATCCGTTCGCTATCTTAAACACATTGGAAGGCAAAAGAAAACCATAACAGTAGCTAATGATGTTGGAAAGACACCGACATATATTGATGTATTTAACCTCACTATTCTGACACAGGAAAGCATGAAATTTTAACTCTACGATGTTGGACAATTTTTCCAAAAATATTATTATTGCCTACTTTCCCTTCCCTAATAAGCTTATTCCATTTATTAATTATTTACTCCTTAGCAAAAATATCTTCATTAACAACAACAATATTTATTTAGCTTAATATCCTCCCCAACAAATGTTTGCTCCTAATTAAGGATATCCTCCCTAATAATGATTTCTTCCACCCAATCATTTTTCATGAATCTATTCTAAAGTTATTATTTTGCCGTTCTCATAATTGAAAAGATAAATAATCAACTCTTGTTTAATAATCCACCAAAATATATTGTAAATCTAATGGTAAATCCATATCTTTTAAAGATTTAGTACCAGTTTAACCTTAAAAAACAAAAAAAAACAAAAAAAATATATGAGATATTTCAAGATCCATTACTAAATGATTATTAATAATAATAATATCATTTAGTTTTCATGGCCTTGAAAAAGTAATTTCATTCAATTTAGTGATTTAATAAGGTAAAATTGAAGATCTTAATCTATTATTTTGCTTTGAAACATAAGAATTTTTGAGGAAAATTAAACAATATTTTAATTTTATCTGTTTAAGCTTATTCTTTTGTTAAGTTAAATATATATTTACATCAAACTGGGAATTAAGAAATCAAAATAATTTTAGGTAGTTATCGCTTGAAAAATAAGTGTAAATTTACAAAGAATCAAACTTTTATTTTGCTAAAAGAAAAGAGAATCCTAAATAATTAATTCATTAATAGTCTATGGGCTTTTTTAATTTTAAAAATTGGACTTAAATGGAAAAATATTTATTTATCAACCACAAGAAAATGGTTGCAGCTGCATCTTTAGAATAATACAGCTTGTTTAAATAATGAATATTTTGTTTTATTTGTATTTTTTTTGCAAAGAATCTAAGTGCAATTGTTGAATATTGAGCCCTTGATTTTTTCAACCAGTTCTTTCATGAAATTACAAAATTATTGTAGAAGATTTTTGACATAATTTTGAGAAAAGACAATATCATTTTGAACACATCAATGAGGATCTAGTAATTTTAAAAATTTTAATTCCTTTCTCTCTATTCTCTACCTTTATTCTCCGAGGACAAAATTATAAACCAAAAATCTTGTAAAGCTAGAAACATTCTTAGATTTTATTTAAAAACTGTTTCTCTTTTTTCCAATAACCAAGTGAAAAAAGATCTACCTTTTTAGCCAAGCCATTCCTTTGCTTTTAAGTTTGTTAGATAAGTGAATGACTACTTAAAGGTTTATCTAAACTTAAATTTTTGATTCATTAAACTATTTCGAACAATAATTGACACTCTATTTATCAACAAATAACTCATTTTGTTTTCAAAAAGCAAAATTAATAATTTTTTAGTTTATTTTTTCTTTCACGAAATTGTTATTTGTTTTTAAAATAATATCCTGTTCTTAATCTTGCAATCCTATTCTTGATTCTGTCATAAAAACAAATAGCGTTGTGAAAAAGAGACGCCATCGAGCACCTTGAATAAAATTAAAAGAGTATTTGTCTGTCTTTAAAACGATCGAATCTGAGACTGAACATAAAAATATTTTAACAAAAAATAAAAAAAATACATAAATAAAAAAAAGAGCAAGACTAAAAAAATGAGTAGAGGAACACTTATTGTGAGACCTAAATCTGCTACACTAGCAAGAAGAACTAATGTTGTTGGGAAAATGGTAATTTTGTCATTCACATTTTAAAAGGAAACAAAAATGAATAATGTCTTCATTTTTAAACTTAATTTTCAACAAAAACTTTTCGTTTTAGGACCCTTATGTGAATCTTACAATTGGCGGCTAGACTCAAAAAACAGGTGTTGCTAATAATGCTGGAAAGACACCAACTTGGAATGATGAGTTCCGTTTTACCATTAGTGGAGAATCTTTGATGAATTTCTAAATCTTCGACAGAGATCGCTTATCTAAAGACGATTTAATTTGTATTTTTTTACAGTTCTTAAAGTTTGATTGATGAGTAAAATATTTGAAAATGATAATTTTTTATTATTTCTTTTAGGTGAAGGTTCATTTTAGCTTTAGTAAGTGTTTTTCTAAAGAAATAGAACAGAATAAATACCTTGCACCTTTAAGGGAAAAAACATAGGAGTCCTTGTTGTTGAATTTGATTTTCTTCCCTTGAATATCAATCAGAATGGACCAGGTTTCCCTGGGTAAGGCTTCCCAGGGTAAGGTTTCCCAGGGCATGGATAAGGTTTCCCAGGACAAGGATAAGGTTTCCCAGGACAAGGATAAGGTTTCCCAGGACAAGGAGGTTTCAACAATAATGGTTTTAGATGAAATTATGATGCAATTTGTTGATAATAAATAAAATGATTAAAGTATTATTTAGCTTTATGTTTTGATATCTAATCTTAGATACGAAATAATTGACTTTTTTATCTTTATTTTGGCTGATTGTGTAAGGGGTGCTTAATTGTTTAAATTTTCTGTTTGAGTTTTTTGATTGGCGTGGAAATCAATTCTCCGCAAAAACTTAGAATCTTTCTTACTACTTATTAATTGCAAGAGTTTTTCCTTTATTCTATTATCTCTAAGGATAATTGTTTTTTACTTTTGTTTTTTTACAAAGCTAAAAAGAAATAGATCTAGAAGGAAATTTATTAATTTGAAATCAATATTATTGTTATGTTTTTAAATCTCCACATATTCACACAAATTCGACTAAAATTAAAGATAAAAGACTGATTCAGCTCATATTTCAAGACCTTTTCACTCTCTGTCAGCATTCACATCAAATTGAAAAATCAAAAAAAAAAAAATAAGATCAGAGAATCTCCTAAAAACAAAACAAATTTCTAAGAATGGCTGAACTCCAAGTTGTAACTAAGAAAGCAGGTGACGGCAAAGTCTACCCCTAGAAGGGACAAAAGGTGACTGTGCACTATGTTGGCACATTCCCTGATGGCAAGAAATTCGATTCATCAAGAGACAGAAAAGAGCCTTTTGTATTCACAATTGGTGCTGGCTAAGTCATCAAGGGATGGGATGAAGGTGTTGCACGCATGAGCATTGGAGAAGTCGCTGTTATCACTTGCCCATACTAGTATGCTTATGGTGAGAAAGGCTATCCTGGTGTCATCCCTCCAAAGGCTACTCTTGTCTTTGAAGTTGAGCTCCTTAAAGTTAACTGAAGATTATCATTAAGTTGTTGCATATTTTCATGTTTTAAGAGTGATCTTTGATAAATTGCATTCATTGTCTCAGTGTATCATCAAAGCATAGCAAAAAAAGAAAAAAAATATCAAATGAAAAATATGAAAATTCGATAACTCAAAATGAAAGAAAAGATGAGCTAGTACAAAAACAAAATAGTACACAAAGATAAGAGGGAAGAAGAGAGGGAAATAATTTTTATTAAAAACAGGAGATAAGACAAATAAAACAAAGTTATTATTATTATTAAATCAATTTAAAAATTCAAACACATTCTCCGTTCTATTTTTATCTTATCAAATTAAGAAAAAACTTGACGCCACAGACTAATGTCATTTCTAAAAATAGTAAATAACTAGAAGAGAAAGTGCATTTTATCGTATCAACATGTTTATCATAAAAAAGATGAGTCATTTTTTAAAATAATTTTATAGACATTTAAAACTATTTTGTTGTTGTTGAAGCTTTTAATCTATTTTAGCAAAAGTGAATAACAAAACAAAAAAATATTATCAAGCAAACAAACAAATAAAAAATAACTTTTTTTCAGCAAACTTCTTTATTTTCTTCTGATGTAGTTGCATGCTTAGATTCTTCTTAAGATTCCTTGAGAAGATGAGTATTGTCTAAGTTTTATTAGTCTTTTACTTATTGAGATAGTCCATCTTGCTATTTAGTTTGATCTTCAAGCGTTTAAGTTGTTATTTCTTGAGTAAAAAGAGGTATTGTCTTAGAACCTTCGATAGCTGAAGAATCTATGTGGGTTATCTCATTTTAGACATCAGATTCCTCATGAATAACATTAACTTCTACTCTTTTTTATTAAGTTTCATTTAATTATTGCTATTCAAGTATTTCCTCCTCTTTTTTGTTTTCTTCTTTGATGTCATTTTCCTCTTTTCTTGAGATATCTTCGCTTTGAAGGTCGTTAATCTCATTCAAATTCCTTTAGTCCCCTTAATTCTCGTCTTCTTCTTCTGGCTTAATAACCTCATTTTAACTTATTTCTTATCCATGTGATACCTCAACTTTATTGATATCTTATTCGTTTTCTTATTAACTCTTTGCTAGTTCTTCTTCTTCCTTCTCCATGTTTTAATATTACTCAGCATTAAATTACTTCATTTCATCTTTGATTTCCATTTCTTGATCTTATTATCCTTGGTTCATAGTTTCTTGATGATTTTCATTAAGAGTGAGCTATTCTTCTTAATCATTTTCAATATCAACTTTTGTGTTATTTTCACTTGATTTATCCTCCTCTTCTTCTTTATTCTCCTTAATTTACCCTATTTACTACTACTACACCTTTCTTTCCTTTTCAACCTCTAGCTTTCTCTTTATTTCTGCTTCTTCCTCAGCACTCGAATATCTACGTGAAATCTTGAAATGTTCTGAAAGCCTTCTCTGCGCAAGAGAAGAATCAAACTCATACGATTAACTCCTCATTTTATTAAAATTATTATTCTTTGCATTGTTTAACAACCCTGCTTATGCTGCAGCTTCCAGCATAGTTTAAAGCGGTAGTGCACCCTGCTGAGATTATTAAAATGTTGACTATTACTGTTATTATAAGTTCTCCAAAGACTTTTGTTGCAATTAAAGTAGCGCATATTAAAAAAATGTTGATTTGTCATTCATTTATTGTGTCTGTTAAGCTCCTTGCGACAACAGATTTTACAGCATTGTCAAAGTTTAAGGTATTTACAGACCATTCGGATTATTGTTATTGCTAGAATTTGAGTTGTTGTTATTGTGAATAACAGTTTTTTATGTAGTCAGAAGATTACTCATTTATTATGTATTAGGTAGGAATTATTAAGTTTATTTATGGCTGCTATTGTTGGATTTATTTTTATTTTAACTACTGTAAGGTGCGTGATTAGTAAGCTTTTCACTATTAATATTCCCTCCGGATTGTTTGTTATTAGTGGAGTTATTGATGATTTAATTGATCGTGATAGATTGAATAAGCTTAGGTAAATCTATTTTGCTGGAGACTTCATCTTTTAAGTAAATTCTATTCATTTCCACTTCAAAAAGAAAAAGAAAATCAATAAAACAGCTATTACAAACATACCTATTCTAAAGAAATAATCATTTTACTTGGTGCAAAGCTAGAGTGATGTAAAACTAACTTGTCCTTGGATCTTTCAACATGAGTTATGCAATCATTCTTGGATCGAATATTCGGGTAATTATAGATTGTTCCGTTTTTCACAATCCCACTAGTTAAATTACTATTTTATGATTCTATTGGTGTCTCCTCTCCTTTATTTTATTTTCTACCTTCCTTCTTTAGTTTTTTCCTAAAAAACACATCTATGTCATGCAAACTCAGTTTTTTAAACTTATTAAATTTTACCTCAATGGGAAACCATCTCCATCTACTGATATCTTGCTACTTGTACGCTTAAGAGAACCAGTAGAATCACCATAGATCCCAAGTTACTATTTCTTATCAAGTTAATTATCTCCTTCTCTTTGAATCTAAGTTTCATTTTAACTTCCTCCTTAAATATTGGAAGGATGTTAGTAAGTTATTTTGGTGTCACCAAATGGCTTTCAAAAAAAAGGAAAATATTAAAGATTTAGAGAAGGAATAGAACTAAAACTACTTACCTCTTATCCAAAATTATTAACTCCTGTAACAGCATCTAAGAAAATATCTAAAAGTCCTCCTTTCTGAAATTACATACAAATATGTTTTTTTCAAAAAAAAATAATCAAAAATAATTCCCAAAATTTACCAAAAAATCATCTGATTTGTCTTTTTTCTTGTCAGCTCCATTTTCCTTTTATTTTCCTGATTCTCCAGTCGCAGCAGACATTACTAAAGATGATTTTCTGTTTTTTGAATTTGCTGTCTTAATTCCTTGAGGAGTTGTTAGATTTCCATCTATCTGCTCTCCTCTTGATTTGATTGTAAGTGATTTTGGGAGCTTAAGAGATTTCCTAGCAAGTAAACCCTTTGAGAGGAGCATATTGTCATTGTATTTTTCATCTTAAAATTTCTATTTTTTTTAAAATAAAACAATATTAAAAGTGTTAAAGGATAATAATTTCATTTTTTTTTGTACATTAAACTAAAGAGAAAAAATTGAAATTAAGCTTAAACGATGTTTGGGTAGAAAGTGATTGATAAAAGAAGAGCGAAATAATCTGTTCAATGAGTATTACTGGCTTCTTATGAATTTTGTGAGTCTTGTATGAAGCGCCATTGTTCTTGTTGGATAGTTGGTCTATTACAATAAAGGAAAGAAGAAAATTAACGACAATACTATTTGTTGGAATCAGATCGGCAAGCCATATATTATTTAATGTGATTATGCAAAAAAAAATATGTGTAAAATGGTCTCTCTGTTTGTCAGCAATTTTGTGATATTTTTTGAAATATTAAATTTCTACCATCATTTTCGCTGAAGCTTCTGTTCGGATTGTTCTCACAGCTCTTAGGGCTCATACGAGGGCTTGATGAAACCTCCGCTGCATCTGACGCAGGATTAGATTTTTCTTCAGTCACTTGGCCATCTTAGTGTGCTGAGCCAGATGGAACCGAAATATTATTATGTTCTGAATAGGAATTCACTCGAGGCTTGGTTTAAAGCATTTAGAATTGCTGAAGAAGAGAATGAGCTTATGGCTATTTTGTTTTATCGCTCTTTTTCTTCTGTTTAGATTGCTTTAAAGCTACAGCTGTTGCTGCTCCAGCCCCTGTTCCTGCTGCTTTCCCTTATTTTGGTTTTGTTTCCTTTAAAAAAAGTGCAAAAAAGTTAAAACTGAGATGAGTCGTTTAAGTTAGGAGGGCTAAAATCATAGATAATGCTGAAATTACTCCTCTTGTATCTTGGATCTCATTATTGTAATAAGTATTGGGTGTCTTCTAGCGGTTGCTTTTACGAGTCTACTGATCTAAGAAGAGAGAGAGAGAAGTTAAACTAGAGTAAGAATATGGATACCTCAAACTAAACCGTTTAAAGTTTAAGATAAACACATAGATATTTAGAAAGTATAATCTAAATCGGATAGCTTACCAGTAGGACCTTAACCTTTAGATTCTTTATCAGACATTTTAGAACAAGTAATAAAGGAGAGGCACAGAAAATGATTGAATCCTGCTGTTTTTGCCTTTAAGCTTCTCTCTAATTGAAGAATTGATTCAGACTTCTCTGTTTTTGCTAGTTTTTTGTTTGGGCTTTTATTTTATCATCTCTCTCTCTCCTCTATCCCCCATTCTTCATGCGAAATTATCAAAGCCTTCTTCTTCTTTGCCTTCCATTCTACTCACAAGCTTTATCTTCAACAGCATTCAGGATACCTCCCACAAATGGTCAACTATTTGAATTTAAATGAGAGTATTTTTTACTTACTCAACTTCAACAAATTTATGAAAAATTTGAGAATTCAAAAATGAAAGATCAATAATATTTAGTTAATTATTTCAAGATATTTTTCATTTCTCAACAGCTTTTATTAACTTTCTTTAACTTATTAATTTGCTTAAAAGAATTTAAAAATATTTACTAAAAATTCCTAATGATAATATTGATGGGTAACATTTTTTTCTTGAAAGTATCATTTTTCTCTCGAATTTTCTTTAAACGCAAATACTTGTGATTTTTTACTTGCATAAAAACTCGAAACTCAACACTAAAGGAGAAAATTATTTCTATTTGTCTAAATTGAGTTAATGTTTTCCTAATAATATTCTCAATGTAAAACCAATCTTTTTGCCTTAGTCCATTTGTTGGAAGTTTGTTTGAACATTTGTTATGACTTTTTAATTACTGAAATATCTTCAAACACTTGGTGATTGATTTCAACTAATTTTCCTATTTATTAGAAAGTTCCTTGAAAAATTATTTTCTCAGAAAGAAGATTTCTTGGGACTAGTTTGAATTTTGAATTATGTGTTTTAATTCGCGCACACAGTTGCTCCAAAACAAAGTTAAATTAACAAATATCTTCGAAAATAAATCAAATGTTTTGGAGTTGCTTGTCTGACCCTCCTGCTAATGTTCATATCATCAGTCATCTGAATTATAATTCTCAGACCCATATTTAGACTCAGTTTTCAGTGCCTGATCCAGCGATAGAATCTAACATCATCTCAGCAATTTTCAATGAGATAAGCAACTACAGTCTAACGTTGTCAATCTGCATATCTAATCAGTAGATTCAGCAGGAGAATGATTTCGTTTATATTGTACCTGATCAAACGCCCTTCAATAATTCCTATTAATAAGTCAATAACAGATATAAGTACGTTAATATCATTTTCAATAAAAAACCATTTTTCTTTTTATTATCTAATCTAATTCCTTTTTTTATGCTTTATTTTTCTTAATTCTTTCAGGATAAA
>Ga0302284_1001562_pt1 | contig 10309 bp, 2 predicted proteins | sample III_Fen_E2_1_FD_198760 | JGI IMG/M metagenome (GOLD analysis project Ga0302284, IMG submission 198760) | Peat permafrost microbial communities from Stordalen Mire near Abisko, Sweden - III_Fen_E2_1 | ecosystem: Environmental > Terrestrial > Soil > Wetlands > Permafrost | place: Sweden: Abisko...
CAAAACACCCCCATATTGAATTATCCTCATTTGCTTTTTTTCTTAGCCAATCTATGTTTTACTTTGATCAGATGAATTCAATGGATATTAAGCTTTTTTCAATCTGAAATCGCAACGATTTATTGAAATTAGACATCAAACCTACTTGATCAAAAAAACATTTATCAGATGAAGTTTAAAGAGTTTCATAAATATTATCATTTTGTGAGGTCTGATTGTAAAAAAATTAATTAAAAATAAAGCATTTCTCTTGTCTATGCTTTGACTATCCTTTCCCCCCTTTCGTCAAGTTGAAATTCATGCGTCAAAGCATTATGTTTAAATCAAATTTCTTCTATTTGATAACGTATGTTCAATAATTCGATCTTTGGGAAGAAAACAATTTCAATATTCTTTTACCTTTTTGAGGGAGAGACTGCTTGAAAAGGAAGCTTCAATTGGGAATTATGTTTTTCACCAATGATTATTAAATTCAAAGTTAAGCAATCCAGAGAAAGAATACTTTAATAGCCATACAATGGTAAAATAAGATTAGCTTAGTTAAGAGAAAGTAATTGCATTTTTAAAGTAAAAACAACCAAAAATGACCATGATAAGCAGATACACTTAGCTATTTTAACTCAATATATGAAAATAACTAAAGTATTTGAAATAATTTTTGATTTATCTCTTTCTTTTTTTCAGTATCATTTAGATCTTTACTTTGATTTATTAACCAGTTAATAATTATTTGGTTGAAAGAAATAACATTAACCTAAAACTCTCTTTAGTTTTATCTAAGATCACATGAAAAAACGCCTTAAGAAATTTTATTGTAGAATCTAGAGCTAGAAAGAACTTTGAATAATTTTTGGCTGAGGACGGCAATGTTTTTCAAGATTTTTCAGAAACTAACTTAACGGGAAAATAAACAAAAGATTAGGAGGGGATCACTTCTTTCTCTCTCAAATTAAGTCTCAATTTTTAGATTCAGATCTAAGTAAATTTAGTTTATCATTCTAGTTAGTATTCAGACTATTAGAAATGGAAAAAGAATTAATGGTGAATATTAACATTCTTTAGCTTGAATGCTAAAAGTGCATTTTATTAAATTATTTTGTAATCTTAAACGAAAATATACAGAAAAAGAAAAAATATACAAGACAATTTGTTAATAAGTTAGTAAATAGAGTAATGAGGAAGTATCTATTGATTTAAGGATTTGTGATTGAAGCAGTAATTTGGCGCTAGAAGAAAATTTCAAAATTCATTTTTGAATAATATTTAGCCTTTAGTTTTGATCAGTAATTATTCTCGAAAATGCTATTTAAGCAATTTCTATTCAGAATTAATAAATTGTCATTTTTCTCCTTCGCTTGAGAGGAGTGTTTTCTTTAATATCTGAAAATACAGCCATGAGATCTTGAGCTAGAGAATTTATTTTTCGAAGTTTCTTTTTATCGATTGGTTTCTTGAAAATCAGTTTTTAAACAGCTGGTTCAGCTAAGGAAACATTATTAGGAGTATCAAGTTGAATCTCGATTGAAGGAGTAATTCTTGTAGGCTCAATTTTATCGAAGGCTTGAAATGATGCATTATTATTGTTTTTGCAAAGGGCCTTTTGAAGTGCAGAGAGAAATTGAGTTTAAAGAAGAAACTAAGAGCCTTCATTTTGAATGCATTCAGAACGTGTCATTTTTTTTGACAAGAATATGGGCAAATGAATGATACTTTGGGATTTTAGAGAAAGTTGTTTCTTTTTTAATATGGACACTTTTTGAATGTTATTATTTGATAATTAATATATTGATACTGGTGCTGATTCATCCCAGCATTTGATTATTGATTGGCCCCCCTCTCATCCCCTATTTCAAATCTAATCCTTTTCCAGGGAAAATAATAGAACCTTAGCTGGGGGGTCCTCGTGGCTTAATTTAAATCCCCCCCTTCTTCTCAAAATATCCTCGATAAGAAAATTAACCTCAAGATTTTATTTATTTTGCTTCAGATAGCTAAAAAAATAAAGGTTTAATTAGCTGTTGTTTAATAATTCTTGTTTTTCCTTAGGAAACTTCCTAAATTTGATTTATTGATTACCTTTAAATTACTCGAATGTAAGAAAATGAGTTGTAAACCAAATACGGAAAGAAATATATATTGAGAAAATAGCAATATTTTTGATTTTATTTTTCATTCCAAGAAAAAACAATATTAGCGCTTAAATTCTATATACCCTCTTCTTTAGTTGCTATTTAATTCCTAAATAAGGATTGGCTGAGGGGTCAATCCTCTCTTTCGATAACCATTTGAATTTATTTTCAAAGAGAAAAGGTCAATTCTTTCAATAGATGTAATTTGATTTGCATTTTTTGGTTTCCTTACATTGCTCACTCAATCCATTTAAAAAATTAAAAAGAAAGGAGATAATTTTAGAGTTTTTTTCAATGAAATCAGTGAATTGAAACAGTAAAATAAAACAAGTAACAACAACAGGCATTTGCTTATTAGAATGACTAACATCCATTAGTCAATAATATTTCTTGCTGCAGATAGCTTGATTGTTGTCTTAGTAAACTACATTATAGATGCGGTGAAAGTCAGAGCATTTGATAGGGAGCGATTTGAAAGTAGAAGTAGGTATTAAAAATTGAATAAGTTAATTTTAGTGGAGTGAATTTAGTGGGTTATTAATGGGTGGTCTGTCTGCTTTGAAATCTTCTTAATTAATTTCAAGGTGGGCAAGATAATAGGTTAGTCAGTTCAATCGAGGTTAAAAGATGTTTCTACTTCAGCTTCATTGTCATCATCTTCTTCTTGGATATCTGATTTGTCTTCTATTAAAGTGTTTCCATCAAATATATTATCAAGGCTACCAAAAGAATTGTTAGTGGAGATTTCTGAGAGACTCAAGCTGAAATCAAATAAGGATTTAAATGTTTCGGTGAGTTCTTTAGCGGCTAGTTCGAGGGCTTACAAGGACTTTTTATTAAGTGGACGAGCGTACCCGCAATCTTTTGGGGCTTATTTTTTAATGCCATAAACTACAGTAGCGTTGGTGGAAGATAATGAGGATGAATATTATTTTCCCATGGATATTTGATTGTTCTAAAAATGATTTGAGTTATAATTTGTAATTAATTATTAAAGTTTATAATTAATTAAACACTCCCTCACTATATGAAACAGCTTAAGTTGAATTGGGAAGTTTTCTATTAATATCTAAGAAATTACTAACACGATTTGACATAAGAATTATACAAAAGAGTCTTGAAAATGTGTTAGTAATCAAAATCAAATTCTGGATTTGATCTTCAAATAATTTTTATCACAAGTTGTATTATCGCTTAAATAAAGAATCCAGATGACGGTATTGTATAATGCAACTGACTTTAGCATTTCACTCATGTTGTGATTTAAAATACTGTTAAACCGAAGAAATCTGTTTCTTTTTCTTAGTTACTGGAGTGTTTTTTTCCCTCTATTCCAATATTCGATAGTGATTAACTCCAAAGAATATTTAGTCACTGGTTTAAAATAAAATTAGATTTTTATTGTTGGGATGAATAAACGGAAATTTAAGAGATCTTCTAAGAAACTTCACAAAATTACTTTTTAATATCTGACAAGTTACTTCCGGTTCAAGAATAGAAAGCTAATAAAGGATTTCTTTCTTATTTCTTTATCAGACAGTAATATTTTTAATAGAGGCTCTTTCGCTTGTTTAGTTATTGGAACATACAAATTAGCTCCAAATTATCTTAATCATGCTAATAGAGACTAAAAAAGATACGCCATTTGTGTAAGAGCAATTATTTTTTGGAATACTTGTAAAAATGAAACATAGATATTTTGGACACTTTATAAATAATTAGCGTGTAGATAAAATGCTACTTAAAATATGCTTGGAGGGAGGAACAAGACAATTAGATTCAAGGTGATTTCTTCAAATTTCATGCTTGCCAATCCCACACGAATCTTAATTTTAAGTTCTTTTTAATATTTCCAAACATAATAAAAGTTACGCTTCTGCTACCTGTGAAAATGCTATTTTTAAATAAGTAGTTAATCGAAAATAATACATAACGAATTACAATGAAGACAACAAATAAGTTCTTAGGTTGTCTTCTCATATTTTCGTTGGTAATATGTAACAATTCATTGCTTTTTAAAATTGGAATTCTTGAAATTACATGGACTTTTAATTAAGCAGTTTTTGTTATCTCAAAATCCTCTTAGATTACAGTCCATCCATCGTATTGCCATTAAAATAAAAAACTTCTCAAAAACTCTATGTAATCCACGTAATCTAAATCAAATTTTTAAGTCACTCTCAAAGCCACTTCATTCAAGCAACAAATTAGCAAAAAGAAATGGGATTACTTCCCAAAAAGTAAATAATTAACTACTAAACATAATCTCAAATGAATCAAATAAATTCTCAAGGATACACTTTACTTTCACAAAATAAAACTTTCTCATTATTTGTTGAAATACATGGACCAATCTCTATCTCTAAATATTAGTTTGACATCATATTTTTTAGAGCCATTGGTTTTATTTCTTTTAATTTTCTGTTTCCCAAACTACTATTGAATCTTATATTGTAGAAAACAGAGTCTAATTAAAAGGGGCTAGCTGTTCTCTCTTGAAAATTGAGGCTAAGAATTATTAATTATTGTTAAGCTTGTAATCAAAAGAGTGGATCTTCAAACCTACTTTTCAACAAGAACTACTGTTTAAAATTAGAGGATCAATTGCTGGACAATTAAAAATAGAGCGTTAATTCAACTTTACAAATGAATAATTATTACAAAATTATTGATCTTTCATTTAAAATTTCTAAATTTTCTTCCCTTTTTTTCTTTTTGGTTAATTTTTATTTTTGTTCATAAAATAAAAGGAGGATATAGCTCAGAAGCTAGAATTAGACAATCTTGAAAGCTGCACGCTATTTTAACATAAAAAAATTACAAAATTTAAAAGATATTTGCTTAATAAAGATAATTGACATGTGCTATATTTAGGCTTATTTTTACAAAAGATGAATAGAATTTACGGTATGTGTAATGATATGTGTGAATTTACTTCATTTTATCATTTCTTTTAAACTTAACTTAAAATATTAGCTATTTTTAGTGCTGAATCTAGAACTTTTCTCATGTTAGATTGCGCATTTAGCACAGACTATGATGGAAATGTTATTCCAAGCATAGCAAGAGGATCACTACCTTTTGTCTATGTTTCAGTCTCAATTTGTTACTTTTCTTCTTTGTAATATTCTTCATCGAAATCTTCTTCCATTGAGAACATTTTTGATTGTTTTTTATCAGATCCAGAAACAGAAGTAGAAGTAGAAGAGCAATCTGTGTAAATGAATTTCAATTACTCTTTTGGAGGGTTAACTAACGCTAAGGTTCCATTAGATTAGTTACTAGATACTAACAGAGAAGCACATCCAACTCGGAATGATTTAGGTTTGAGAAGATGATGAAGATCCTCATTTTAAAAGCTCGCTAGACCTAGAGATAATTATCCATCTGAATAACTCTAAAGCATATGATTCATCTCAGTCTCGATATCTTAAAGAAGACCCATCCCTTTAAGGAATCGTTTTTCAGATTGCTCTTTTGACTGAGACATATTGTTTTCTTGAAGAAACAACTAGGAGGTTATCTTAAATGTTATAATAAAGAAGAGAAGAAGAAAAAAAAGAAATTCAGCTGATAATTATCTAATAATTTGATTCTCTGTATTGGGTAAAAAAGCAACAACAAAAACACACATTCAGGCCCTTCAGTTGCAAAAGCAAAAGAGAAAAAGCAAATGAGTTAGAAATTAATATATTATCCACCAAAGACGGCTACGACACCTCAACGATATTGCTTTTCTCGAGCTAGTTTATCAGTTCTCAAACGAGATGCAGGATAGCACAGACAAAGCAAATCGTAGATCTTACCTAAAGATATCCTATCTCGAACAAATGAAATAGGAAATAGTATAATTAGAAATGAAGATTCAATTTAAAACTTTTAAACTCCAAAATGGAATTAAGCTCATATCGATAGCGCATCAATGAACCAAAATCTAGAATCGCAAGCTGGATCTAGATATATTCGTGATTTTGATAAAAATTCTACTATTAAACTTTAAAAAAGTAAATAGATATTCATAAATAATATTATTCTCTTCATTTTTTGAAATTACAACTTAAGACTTAAATGAATTTCCTTTTGTTCTTCTTCTTGAATTTCGCAGACTATGATACTTTGAAAGAACATGTCATGAATGTGTTACATCTAATGGAATAGGAATTTAGAACTACAGATGTATCAAAAGGTATGGAATTCAAGAAAAGCAAAGATGTTTTAGCTAGTCTTGTTAGTTAATTAAGTGAGGCAGCTAAAAATGAAGTAAAGTTATCGCTTATGAGTAGTGACAATAATTCAAGATCTGAGTAAGTTACAGCTATGAAAAGGTAAATCGAATAGCTTTAAGGTTAGCTACATCAGCAATAAGCAGACATGCGATAGATGAAAGAGTTAAAAGAGCAAAGTGATAGAGAATTGATGAAAAAGAATAAAGAAACTATTTTCAATTAAAAGAAGAATCTCAATGATAAATAAACAATCGAATCACTTTAGAAGAGACTTGAATTGCTTTTGGAGACTAGTTTTGTTGAATATGCGTCAAATCAGAATAATGGTTAACCCTAACAAGAAGGAGTTGAGTACAATAACTTAGTTAGCTCTTTCGGTTCAGGAGCGACTTCAAACAAACAAAGATTACTTTTATCTGAGCTTGTACGTGATAATGAAAGGCTAAAGAAAGATTGTGTAAAGCTAGAGATTGAAGTATTAAGACTGCAAACCAATGAGCAAAAACTAAATAAAAGACTAGCTTCTTTAAACTCTAAAATCGAAGGCATGAAGAAAAAAATATCAGAAAAAGATTTAGAATCACTTTAGCAAGAAGAAAAAATACTTCAAAGTCTGCACACTGAAAATACCTTACAGAGGAATTCCTCTAATTTACTCAAGCGCTTAGTTATCCCTTAGGACACAGACTTTCGGTTTAACACAATGAAATTTGAATTCTCTCAGATTCTCGTAAAAGAGTTTATTTACATTTTGAAATTGCAACCACAATTCCTTGACTTTGATAAATAATAATATTTTTCTCTCTTATATTAGAATGATATCATCGAACACGGCTCCAACAACTTTGTCGCACATGTGAACAGAAACAAAAACCCTGAGAAACGAACAAAACTTATTTCTTTGCTTGCGAATCAGTTCATATCCTACAGAGATTTCTGTAACAGATTCGTCTCAACGGTGAAGGAACTGCATAACTTTTCGAACTTAGACGATCTTAAGTTGATTCTCACGAGAGTCTCGTTAGTGCTTCCTTCAATTCTAAAAGCTTAGAACGTACATCTCTGGATAAATTAATCACAAACAGCTTTGATGTATTCCTTCAATAAAGAAGGCAAAAATATTAGTTGCCTTCCTGGAAAAGGCATATTTCAGGATATTATTCGAAGCAAACTACCAATTAACATCAAGAGTTAAATTCAAAATCGATATCTTTATGTATCTATGAATGACAGTGATGATATCCCTCTTACTGGTTTGTCGCATGCTCATATGCAGCTAGGGATAAATTAATAAATGCAATAGACTTGCTCAACATCATTTTGTTTACCAATATTATATGAAGAAGAAGTAATTGCTATCCTTGAGGCTTCTGAAAGCACAAATATTGAGGGATTCGGATAAGATGAAGAGCTGTTTGGAGTTATCTGCGCTAATTTTCTAAGTACCATAATATCTCGGCTAAAAAAAGAAAGAGAACAAGCTGTGATCATTAAATTCTCTGACTCGCTGAATAGCTGCTTCTTGAAATGTCTTGAATCACCTTCTCTCTTGTCGCTTGAAAAGAAAGTCCATTAACAGCTGTAGAAGTTCTTTGGGATTGACGTATGTAAATTCTACTTTGTTGAGCCAATCTCGCAATAATCGAATTCCTCTTAAAAAGACAAATTGTCAATTCAAGAGTTAAATAGCAATGAAGAACTACCTTTTTCTTGCTTTTTTTCAAATCTCTTGAATGAAAAATACGTCTATAAGAAAGGAATAATAGGAGAAGCAGCGTGCTAAATGAGTCCAATTCTTCTAGATTCCATTAAAGATTCTGCTTCATATGATCCATTTGTTGATTTAAAAACGATTCTGCCTGTTCTCACTGTTCCTTTAATTATCAAGAATGAAGTTGACAATTCCCATGAATGCCTTGGAGTACTGCAAGTTCCTTTGAAAAAACGAACAATGATAGCTAGGGAAAAAGAAAAATTCCTTCTTGGAGCAACTCCTCTTTTAGGGATAGACGCTTCATTAGAGAATACAATAAAAACATATTCGAAATATCTCGGAGAAGCCATTAAAATAGTAAAATCAAGTATTAAGTTATAAAGCAAAACTGCATGAGCCTGCACAATGATAAGATCTTTCTTCATGTAAGAAGTAGTTATAATAAGATATGTAATTTAATTATTTCATCTTTGTATTTTTGAATTTAAAGAAAATCAGTTAAATAATATGAATATAAATAATTTCAAAGACTTGAAAGTTAGCTTAACGCATTATTTTTATCAGACCTAGAGTATTATTTGGTATTTTCTCTAGCTTCTTCTTATTAATCTTTGCTGATGCTAGATTCTCCATTTTAGATGTGTTTATTATTAGCTGATTCTCGAGGAGTTGGATATAAAAAATCAGGTTCTTGAATTTCAAAATCTTCTCCATAATCTTTGAAATCCTAAATTATGCAGCTGTGAAATTCATTGTTAAAAGTATTAGAAAGAAAACTCTTAGCATTTTTATTATCTACTGGCCTAAACTAATCTTGCTATTAGCTTAGATAATCCTCATCATCCTAAGCATTCAAATGAGATGCTTGTTTTTAAATTTAAAGTTAAATAGAGTTCAACTTGTGAGTAAACTTTTAGATTTATTCATCTTTAAATTTGTTTTCAAGTAAAAGCCTCTACAAAGTGTCTTATTACTCTAACTCCTTTTTTGAGGTAGGGTATTATCTATCAAAGTCATTATTATTCGTATTAGCATTTTCAAGGAAATTGATTTAATATTTTAAATCGAATATTTCCTTTTCTCTCATAAGTGCTCTCTCCGTGCAACTATTATTATCTTAGATCAGCTATTTCACTTTCATTTGAATCTCTTCATTCTTAAAGATAAACAGCATTTAACTTTCCAAAAGATCAAGAAAATTAGATAAAATGTACTTGCTTCAGGAGATATCTTTCCCTTTCTTGAGAAAGAGATAACTGATTTGAGAAATCTTATTTCATCAATTCGAATTTGCTAAAAATTTGGCCTTCAATATTATCTGCATTTTACTTAAGCTCATCCATTAGCCACTTTAGTTCATCTCGTTCTGCTCTCATAGCATCCAGTTCTTCTTGAAGTTTGTCGTTTTCATGGTTTTTCTTAAAATCAATTGATAAATAAACTTCAAAAAAGTTAAACAAACATAATTCTTACCATAGAAAGTAGGTTATTCTAAGCATGCATAATGCTTCTCAAATCTTAAAGTTCTTTTTTCATTATTTTCTTTTCTTTGAGAACAATTTTAGCATGCTCCTCAAGTGCAAGAATCTTTTCATTTTCAGTTAATTAGCTTATATTCTTACTGTTGCTGCTGCTGTTGCTAATATTCAAGCGATTTTCGCTGATGCTATTCTCATCATTTCTGTTTTTTCTTTCAAAAAGTCATATTTTGTTATGGACAAATAGACAGTTTTGTATTAGTGTACTTTTAAGAAGAAGCTGAGAATGTGAATTGATTTGAGCTTTTCTTGCTGTTTGGGTCAATTGACAATTAATGGTTGTTGGAGAAACTAAAGTTAGAGCATTTTAATGGAAGAGCATCATTTTTATCTTATTGACTGGGTTGCTGCTACAAATTTGAAGATAAGCTGATGTTATTTTGAGAATCATTGGAGAATGTAATGTCTAGAAAATCATCGTCATCTGACATGATAGTCTATTAAGATCTAAATAAATCAATTCTTTAACATAATCGCCTAAAACATAATAAACTAAAGAGGAGATGAATAAATAGTATTACGCATCTACATTGACCTTTCCTAAGTCGGTAAGGAATTATTTTTCAAGGCGAATAAATATTTTCGCATTGGGATCAGGACACTTGTGCAGCTTTAGCACCTCATACACAGCTATTACCAAAATAGTAACAATATATTAATATGAAGGAATTAGGGATATATTTTACTTGAAGATTAACCATT
>Ga0302284_1001563_pt1 | contig 10309 bp, 8 predicted proteins | sample III_Fen_E2_1_FD_198760 | JGI IMG/M metagenome (GOLD analysis project Ga0302284, IMG submission 198760) | Peat permafrost microbial communities from Stordalen Mire near Abisko, Sweden - III_Fen_E2_1 | ecosystem: Environmental > Terrestrial > Soil > Wetlands > Permafrost | place: Sweden: Abisko...
ATATTAATCCTTTCATCTGCGACAATCTGCGGGAAAAGAAAAAGGAGGCTTCTTGCCTCCTTTTTTTTGGTGTTCCCAATTTGGGGGTTGGAAAGTAAATTATTGGAGATTATGTTTTTTAACAAATTCATCAATAACCTGTGTCAGATTTGGTTCCCCAATCTCCTGGAGATCATAATAAACACGTGTATTCGGTTTTTTGATTTTAATTATCCTGTTAAGATCTATAGGAGTAGCAATAATTACGCTGTCACAATCTGTATTATTAATTGTCGTTTCAAGGTCTTTTAATTGCTGATCACCATATCCCATTGCAGGAAGAAGAGTTCCGATATTCGGATATAATCTGAATGTTTCACTCAGTCTGCCAACTGTAAATGGACGTGGATCGACCAGCTCTGCTGCACCAAACTTGCGTGCTGCAACTATTCCGGCACCAATTTTCATCTCGCCGTGAGTAAGGGTTGGTCCATCTTCAACAACAAGTACCCTTTTGCCTCTTATTAACGATGAATCGTCGACTTTGATCGGAGAAGCACCATCTATAACAATTGCCTTTGGATTAACTTTATCAATGCTTTCTCTGACTATCTGTATTGCTTCAGGAGCTGCACTATCCATTTTATTTATAACAACAACGTCGGCTATACGAAGAGTAACTTCTCCCGGGTAATATCTTAATTCATGACCTGCACGATGCGGGTCTGCAACGGTTATCATCAGATCGGGTTTGTAGAATGGAAAGTCATTATTTCCTCCGTCCCACAGAATAACATCGCAACCATCCGGATCTTTCTCGGCTGCACGGAGAATTGCTTCATAATCTACTCCGGCATATATGACATTTCCTCTGACCACATGCGGTTCGTACTCTTCCATCTCCTCAACAGTACATTTATGTTTTTCAAGGTCATTAACATTAGCAAAACGCTGTACTTTTTGGGCATTAAGATCACCATACGGCATGGGATGACGAATTGCAACCACCTTTAGCCCTTTTTCCATAAGAAGCTCGATAACCTTTCTGGATGTCTGACTTTTCCCGCAACCCGTCCGGATAGCACCAACAGCTATCAGGGGCTTGGTACTTTTTACCATGGTATCTGCAGGTCCCAGCAATACAAAATTTGCTCCTGCAGCATTTACTATTGCACTTACTGACATTACTTTCTGATAAGTTACATCGCTATAGGAGAATACGCAATCCTGAACATTATATTTTTTTATAAGCTCAGGCAGATTATTTTCAGTAAAAATGGGAATCCCATCAGGATAAAGTTTGCCAGCCAGCTCTTTTGGATATTTTCTGCCATCTATATCCGGTATCTGGGCTGCTGTAAATGCAACAACATTATAATATTCATTGTCTCTGTAGCAAGTATTGAAATTATGAAAATCGCGACCTGCTGCACCAATTATGATGACATTTTTTTTAGTCATAAATCCTCCTTAGTAATTTATTAGAAATTATTTCCCGAAATGAATTTTCATTTTAAAATGAACCAACAAATGTATAATTTGAATCCCGAAAATCCGAGCATTTTGTAGTATTTTTTTTGATGCTGTTTTTATGCTATACCTTGCTGATTCATAATACTTTAATCCCGATTTAGGTATATGATGAAAACATGTTAAAGAAAATGTTTTCAATAACAGAAGGTATATGGCAAATTCTTTGTACTATTATGTCGTATTATGAATGTGCTGGCACACATATATCTTTCAGGTGATTCTGATAAAATTATTATTGGCAATTACATAGGTGATTACGTAAAAGGACGTGATTATTTAAAGTACCCCGATCTTATCAGAAAAGGGATCATATTGCATCGTCATATAGATGGATTTACCGACCGGCATCCAGTGGTTCACAGGAGCAAGATTTTTTTTACCAGGAAATATCATAAATATTCAGGCGTTATTACCGATATAATCTATGATCACTTTCTTACAAAGGAATGGGATTTCTTCTCCAGAAGACCTCTCGAGAGTGTTACCTACAATTTTTACAGGGCACTTGTGAACAATTACGAAATAATGCCGGAAAATGTAAGGGAGATGATGCCATTTTTTATTATTAACAACTGGATAGAATCGTACCAGACAAAAAGCGGTATCAGGCATGTTCTGAATACACTCAGTAAGCGCTCAACACTGCCAAATGAGACGCGTTTTGCCATGCATGCCCTTAAAAAGAATTACTATTCTCTCCAGGATGATTTCATGGAGTTTTTTCCTCAACTTATTGATTATGTTGAAAAAGACTTTGGTATCGAAATTTCGCACAGAATAACAATACCATTCTGATTAAACAAGGTACTCTGTACGGCTTGCATCAAGTCTCAAAAAGATAAATAGCAATATAGTAAATCCCCATAAAGAACTTCCTCCATAGCTCAGGAATGGCAATGGTATTCCTATCACAGGTACAAGACCTACTGCCATTCCTATATTCAAAAATATATGAGTAAATAAGATTGATGCAACACAATATCCGTATATCCTTGAAAAGTCCGACCGTTGCCGTTCAGCCAATTTGATTAGTCTGAGAAGCAGAAATAAATATATACCTATAACAATAGCAGAACCCAGAAATCCCCATTCTTCACCAATAGTGCAGAAAATAAAATCCGAACTTTGCTTTGGAACAAATTTAAATTTGGTCTGTGTTCCCTGTAGAAATCCTTTACCAAGAAATCCGCCTGATCCAATAGAGATTATTGATTGGTTAACATTATATCCTGTTCCATGCAGATCCGATTTAAATCCAAGCAGGATATTGACTCTATCCTTCTGATGAGCGGGCAGGATATTGTTAAACGTGTAATCCACAGTATTTACAAAAATGATACTTCCAATCAGGAAAAGATATATTATCAAAACAGAAATGGCTCTTTTATTATAAACATACAAAGCGCATACTACACCTGAAAGGACCAGTGAGATAAAGATAACCAGTTCATTACCTATGGCTTTAAAGACAAAATGATCGAGCAGGTATAAAAGTCCTGTAAAAAAGATGAAAATAATGCTTCCTGTTGCTACCAGCTTCCATTTCCTAGTTGCAAACCATACCAAAGTAATGGCAATGCATATTAAAATGATTGTAAGATAAAGGTTGTTTGTCAGCAGTGTAAGAAAGAACAGAACAACCGAAAGTAATCCGGAAACGAATATATAAGGACTCATTCCCTCCCTGAAGAGAACAATAAACAATGAGAAGTATACTACGGAGGAACCCATATCAGGCTGCAAACCCGTAAGAAGAGCAGGAAATACTATTATAGATGAAGCAGGAATTATTACATTCAGTCGGGTAAGGTCCTGTCTTTTGTTGTTTAGATAGCTCGCCAGGGCCAGAGCGGTTCCGAACTTCGCCAATTCAGACGGCTGCAGGCTGAACCCTCCAAATTCAAACCATGATCGTGCGCCGTTTATTTCTTTTCCGAAGATTAACACAAGAATCAGAAGCAGCATACAGGCACCATAGATAAACCATGAAAAAAAGAAGTAAAACCGGTTATCTATGATCACTATAAACACAGCAATCACCATCGAAGCGATTATCCATATAAACTGTTTTCCATATCGTTGTGAAAAATCAAATAAACCAGTGTGCTCGTCATTATAAACTGCTGCATAAATACTGACCCACCCCATTAATGCGAGGATGAGAAAGAGAAGAATTGAAATCTTGTCAATCCCGTTCCAGATATTTACACTTCGTTTCACTAATGCATAAGATTTAGTTCAAGCATATTTTTCTCACGTGCCTTATTTGTTATTTCTCCCCTGAGATATTTTTCTATCATCAGACTCGCAATTGGTGCAGCAAATGTAGCACCGAAGCCGGCATTTTCAACATATACTGCGATAGCAATTTTCGGATTATCCTTGGGGGCAAATGCAATAAATACAGAATGATTTTTACCATGAGGATTTTGAGCAGTACCTGTTTTACCACAAACAATAATATCCTTCAGTGCTGCGATTGTTGAAGTTCCACTGTTCACAGAAGCTTCCATCCCCTGGACAATAAACTCGAAATTCGTTGAATCGATACTTATATGGTGTCTGGTGATAAAACGTTTGTCAATGAAGTGATCTGCACCGATAGATTTAACGACATGAGGAGTGAAATAATATCCCCTGTTAGCTATTGCTGCAGTCATATTAGCCATCTGAAGCGGAGTTGTGCCAACTTCCCCTTGCCCTATTGCCATAGAAATGACAGTCAGTGCTTTCCATCTGTTCTTTCCGTAATACTTATCAAAATAATCCGTGGTTGGTATAAATCCGGCAAGTTCATTTACAAAATCAGTTCCAAGTTTACTTCCGAATCCGAATTCATCAAGGTAGCTTTTCCACTTAATGTAAGCGTCTGATATTGTATTGTAATATGGATTTTCAAGGACCCGTCTGTATGTCTGACAAAAATATGAATTACAGGAATTCCCTATTGCTCCGACAAGACTGAGAGGAGAGGGATGTGAATGACAGGCAACAAACAGATAACCATTATGACATTCAAAAAGAGTAGACGGAGTAATTACTTTTTCCTGGAGCCCTATTAATCCATTAATGGGTTTGAAGGTCGACCCGGGAGGGTAAGAAGCCATCAACGCTCTGTTAAATAATGGTTTTAACGTATCAGCAGACAGCATTGCATAATTGTCCGATCTTATCCTGCCGACAAGTAACGCAGGATCATAATCGGGTGTGGAAACAAGTGTCAGAACTTCTCCTGTCTTTGGCTCAATAGCAACTATACTACCCCTTTTGTTTTTCATCAGAAGTTCTCCGTAGGCCTGCAGGTTGAGGTCCAATCCTGTAACGACATCTGATCCCTGTACAGCAAGAGTATCCATTCGTCCTCCGGCATAAGAACCTTTTATACGGCTGAATACGTCAACAAGGAAAATTTTTACTCCCCGCCTGCCTCGTAAATCCTTTTCATAAGCCTCTTCTATCCCGCTTTTTCCGATGTAATCCCCGGGTTTATAGTATGGATTTTTTCTGATTACTCCATCATCCACTTCACTGACATATCCGAGCACGTGAGCACCAACAGGTTTTGAATATTTTCGAAGTGTTCGTGGCTGGACATAAAAACCGGGATACATAAACATTTTTTCCTGAAACCTTGCATAAGTCTCATTTGAAATCTGTTTCAGGAATACAGACGGGGCTCTTCTTGAATAAATGATAGCATTCCTCATCTCTCGTCTGAACAGATCAGGTGAAATTCCAAGCAGATCACAAAATCCGCTAGTATCTATTTTGGTGGTCTGTGACGGGACAACCATAATATCGTAGGCTGCCTGATTATATACTATCAGCTCCCCGTTTCTGTCGTATACCAACCCTCTGGCAGGATATTGCGTAACATATCTCAGAACATTATTATCGGCTGACAGCCTGTAGGTATTCTTTACGACTTGTATTATGAATAGCCTTATCAGCAAACCTAAGCAAGCAAGTACTAAAAGCGCCGTAATAACATATTTTCTGTTGATGAATGTATCTTTCATAATTCCCCTCAATTATTTTCCTTTCCTGTAATATTCTATCAAAAGAATAAAGGCCATGGAAAATATCGTGCTCAATAATACTCTCAACATTGTTCTGAAGAAATCTGCAAATCTGAATACCTCAATATAAAAAAGAGTAAAATGATGGATTAAGACAATCAATAGTGCATAAGACAAAAACCATCTGAAACCATATATCATCATCGACGGATCAGGGCCTGTTTCATAACCATCCCTGGGAGCTACAAGTCTCAGGACATATGGACGTGCAAATCCTGCAAGAACCGTGGAAAAAGTATGCATCCCGGGAGACCCGGAGAAGAAATCAATAATTAATCCTGTTGCGAAAGAGAGCAGAAGAAGCAACCATGACGGTATTTCGATTGGCAACAAAAGAATGAACATTATATAGACGTACGGATTAACATACCCGCTGAACTGGATATTGTTAAAAAGCAACACCTGGAGCAGGATCAGCAAAATAAAAATAAGGCCAAACCTAAGTACTGAATTGATCATCTAAATAATTTTTCAAGTTGCAGCTGCTCCGTTTTCTTCAAATTACCTATTGCATCCACAAAGTGCAATTTTTTAAAATCCGTAGCCAGTGATACTGAAATTTTATAGAAGTCTCCTCCATATTTCTCATAATCTCTCACTGTACCAACCATTACTCCTTCGGGAAATATTGCAGAATATCCGGTGGTCTCGATAGTATCTCCGACATTCACCAGGACATGCTGGGGTATCTCACTTAAAACAGCATACCTGTAGTCTCTGCCATCCCAGCTCAGTGAACCATAATATCCGTTTGATTTAATCCTCGCGCTAAGCTTAAAATCGAGATTTAGTAGTGACATGGCAACAGAATAGTTTTTGGAGCAACCAACAACTACTCCTGCGACGCTGTTAGAAGTGACAACTGACATGTCAACTTTTATACCCTGATCCTCTCCTCTATTGATTGTAAAAAAGTTTTTCTGCCGGTTAATCGAATTCTCAATAACCTCACCTGATGTATGAAGATATTGCTGTTTATGAATGGAATCATTAACAGAAAAAAAAACTGAATTTTCTTTTTTCACCAATTGACCGATACTGTTTTTCAGAGCGACATTCTCTGCCGCCAGACCTTCATTTATCTCACGGAGGCTCAGGTATGACTTAGTATTATAAATCTTCTTCTCAATTCCGAAGGTAACTCCCCTTACACCATTCACAAGACGTGAATTTTGGTAACTATTCCCGTTAGTGAGCATATAAAAAGCTATTCCTTCAAGGAGAAGAAAGATTATCAGGTTATTGTATCTGGCCAGAAAATTCAGCAGATTCCTCATTCATTCCGTAAGATTATCTCATCAGGAAAGGAAAATTATCAACATTTTTAAGTGCGACACCTGTCCCCCGAGCTACCGCATGCAAGGGATCTTCAACAACATTAAAGGGGATATTGATCTTATCTGTCAGTCTTTTGTCGAGGCCTCTAAGCAATGCTCCTCCACCAGCCAGATAGATTCCCTTATTAACTATATCTGCGTATAATTCGGGCGGTGTCTGCTCAAGAACATTTAAAAGAGCCGCCTCTACTTTTGATAAAGATTTATCGAGACAATAAGCTATTTCCTGGTAAGAAATAGGTATTTCGATCGGCAAAGCAGTCATTATATTCGGTCCTCTTACCACAAAATCGGCAGGAGGGTTTTCAATATCGGGAAGCGCCGCTCCCACTCCTATCTTAATATCTTCAGCCGTTCTTTCGCCGATTTTTATGTTATGCTGATGACGCATATAAGCCTGAATATCAGCAGTAAATCCATCTCCTGCGATTCTTATCGATTTATTGCAGACGATACCGCCAAGAGCAATAACAGCAATTTCAGTAGTCCCTCCCCCAATATCAACAACCATACAGCCTTCAGGAGCCTCAACATCGAGGCCAATTCCAATTGCTGCGGCCATCGGTTCATAAATCATGTAGACATCACGTCCACCTGCATGCTCTGACGAGTCTCGTACAGCACGAATCTCTACCTCAGTACTTCCGGAAGGAATACACACAACCATCTTAAGGGAAGGGGAAAAAAGCCTTGGTCCTTTGTTAATCATCTTGATCATTCCCCTTATCATAAGTTCAGCAGCATTGAAATCAGCAATTACTCCATCCCGTAAAGGCCTGATTGTCTTAATGTTTTCATGTGTCTTGCCATGCATCTGCCTTGCTTTTTCACCAATTGCTATCAGCTTGCCGCTATTCTTATCTATTGCTACGATAGATGGTTCATCGACAACAATCTTATCATTGTGAATAATGATGGTATTTGCTGTTCCCAGATCGATTGCAATCTCCTGTGTTAAAAATGAAAATAATCCCATTATCTATGCTGATTAATTTAGTATTTAATGTTTAAAATGTCTTATCCCTGTAAAAACCATTGCCACTCCATTTGAGGAACAATAATCAATAGATTCCTGATCTCTGACAGATCCTCCTGGCTGTACAATAGCAGTAATACCTGCCTTGTGAGCTATTTCAACACTGTCGGCGAAGGGGAAAAAAGCATCGGAAGCTAAAACTGATCCCTGAAGATCGAATCCGAATGACTTTGCCTTTTCAATAGCCTGCTTCAATGAATCCACTCTGGATGTTTGTCCTATACCACTGGCGCATAACTGATTATTTTTTACAATTACAATTGCATTTGATTTGCTGTGTTTAACTATAATATTTGCTAAAACCAGATCGTTAAATTCAGCCGGTTGTGGTGTTCGGATTGTTACGGGTCTCATCTGCTCAACTGATTCTGTGCTTGTATCCCTCTGCTGCCAGAGTACTCCGTTAAGAAGTGATCTGAATCCCTGACCCGATTTTTCAGAATCCTTCCTGATGAGGATTATTCTGTTCTTCTTTTGCTTGAGAATTTCCAGAGCGGAGGTGGAAAAATGGGGTGCTACAATTATTTCGAAAAATATCTTGTCAATCTCCACGGCAGCTGCTGTATCAACCGTGGTATTTGTAACTATTACTCCGCCGTATGCAGATACAGGATCACATGCCAGGGCATCAACCCATGCATCAACCGGATTTTTGCGTGATGCGACTCCACATGCATTATTATGCTTGATAACAACATAAGTAGGTAATTTGAACTCATCAATGAGGTTCAGGGCAGCATCAAGATCAAGAAGGTTATTATATGAGATTTCTTTCCCGTGAAGTTTTGAGAAGATCTGGCCGATGTCTCCGTAAAATATCCCCTTCTGATGCGGATTCTCACCATACCGTAAAGGATAGGATACATCTATACTTTCCCTGAATGCCGGAATTGAAGCCTCCCTGTTAAAATATTTGAAGATAGAAGTATCATAACCAGAGGATTTCTGAAATGCTTTCGCAGCAAAAAATCTTCGTTCATCAACCGAAGTATATCCTTTTTTTTCCTTTAATAACTTAAATACGTCCGCATACTGATCCCTTCCTGAAACAACGAGAACATCATTGAAGTTCTTTGCTCCGGCTCTGATCAGTGAGATTCCGCCTATATCTATCTTTTCAATTATCTCTTCCTCAATATCGCTGGCTCTTACGGTAGCTTCGAAGGGATAAAGGTCAACTATAACAAGATCGATTTCGGGTATTTTGTATTCTGAAAGCTGTTTTAAATCCTCAATATTCTCACGCCGTGCCAAAATTCCACCGAAAACTGAAGGATGAAGTGTCTTAACTCTTCCTCCGAGAATGGAGGGATACGAAGTGAGATCTTCAACCTTTACAGCTGGTATTTTTAGATCCATCAGGAAATTATAAGTGCCTCCTGTCGAGTAAATCCTCACCCCTAATTTGTGAAGAATCCTGACTATATCTTCCAGACCTTCCTTATAAAAAACTGAAATCAGAGCACTTTTAATTCGTTTGTCACTCATTATATGATAATTACGATCGATATTGGATATCCCTATATTGGCGTCTAAAAATAGATATTTTTTTAATAACGTCATACATTATAATATATGATTCTTAGAGTTAGACGATTTTAGTTTATTTGATTAGCTGAATGGTGTCGCAAAACGACTAAATATCTCTAAAACTTCTTAAAAATGGTTTTTCATATAAATATATCATTTTTACAATTTTTGAGTTGTCCCTGACTAAGGTTTCCTTATCTTTGTCTTTTCAAAATAAACGATTAAAAACAATATGTTTTTCAGACTTTTAAAAGAGGGTTTTATTTTTGCTTTTAACTCTGTCATCGTTAACAAGTTAAGGACTTTCCTTTCACTCTTTGGCATTACGATAGGGATATTTTCAATCATTTCAGTGTTCACTGTCCTTGACTGGATGGAAAAATCAATTCATGATTCTATCTCATCACTGGGCGATAATGTGATTTATGCGAGTAAATGGCCATGGGGACTTAATACCAATCTTAACTGGTGGGACATAATTAAGTATCCTGCTGTTTCAACAGAAGATTATAATGCAATAACTAACCGCTCCACAAAAAGTGCAGCAGCATGCTTTTCGGTGACGCAACCGGAACAGATTAAATATCAAAAAAATCTTGCAAGTGATGTTAATGTTTGGGCTGTAACTCCCGAATTTAATAATATCAGAACGTTTGAAATTGAGAGGGGTCGTTATTTTTCACCCGAAGAATCAGCATCAGGGAAAAATGTGGCAATTATTGGGGCTGTGATATCTGAAAGATTATTTGAAAAAGCTGATCCCGTCGGCAAGATGATAACAATTTCAGGAAAAAGAACAAGCATCATCGGGGTAT
>Ga0302284_1001567_pt1 | contig 10298 bp, 5 predicted proteins | sample III_Fen_E2_1_FD_198760 | JGI IMG/M metagenome (GOLD analysis project Ga0302284, IMG submission 198760) | Peat permafrost microbial communities from Stordalen Mire near Abisko, Sweden - III_Fen_E2_1 | ecosystem: Environmental > Terrestrial > Soil > Wetlands > Permafrost | place: Sweden: Abisko...
AAACTAATCCAACAAAATGGGAAAGCTATTGCCAAAAATTTTAGGAGAAATAAATCTAGTCAATCAGCAAGCAGCGCAATGATACCTTTGGGTTCTTAAGATCGTTTGGGATAAGCTACTTCCTCACAAAAAGTGCATTGCTAAATAGGACAAAATCTACTAGTTTTCAGGAATTCCTTAATTCCTTAATAAAACTGGAGATTTGTGAATTGTAAGATCTTGAAAAAGCTTTCCCACCCCTAGGACCTCTTGATTCATAGAATTTCACCTAGTTCCTTTAAAACTACTTTACTGAAAAAGCCGAACAGTGGTGCAGGTCTCTTGATCCCGTTGCTGATATTGTGCAGTCATTGTCTGATCCGGTGATGGACTAGTCCTTGTAGTTCATGATTCGAAAGTTATTGATCCATGCAGTAAAGGAGCTAACTAAGACAACTCAGCAAGGCACTCTAGCGGAGGTAATCAACAGAGAAACAATAATAGCTTAGCTGACAAGCATGAAAGAGCTAAGTGGTGATGGGTCTTTTTTCACGATAGCCTCTACTTTCTTGAAGTGCCGCTTGGTGATTTTCATTAGTCAAAAGAATAATGAGCTTTTACCTAACGAATATTCGCCATATTATGAGATGGATCCTTCTATTTTTGATTTGAGATCCTAAGAATATGAGAAACAGTCTATTTTCTTGTGGTACAGATCTGATGGATAATATTATATTCTCTATTCACCATAGCAATAGGATATTCTCTTGCTCTCAAGTGAGAACTCAGTGTTTAAAAGGAAGATCTCCAATTATAAATACATATTAATATGAATCAATAATAGCAACCACAATAACAACAATAAGAGTGTTTCAAACAAGAAAACTAATCTTTGTTATTTAGAAACAATTTACCATCTTAAAATTTATATTAACAATAATTTGATATGAGTTAAAGGGAGATTTTCGTGATCCTTTTAGAAAAAAGTTAGATAAAATCAATAGACAGAAAAAAGAATCCCAAAAATGAGTATGTTTTTTGAAGAATATCATGTTGCATACAAGCAACCTAATTTTTTGTTAAGTATTAAACAGGATATTCTTAATTGTATTAATTAAATCAATCATAAAATTAAGCTAAAAAAATTCATTGTAATAATTAGGAAACTAAATAGAACATTTTTTTCCTTAATTAATTGAAAAAAAAAATGTAAAAATGAAGAAGAATCAGAAAATCTCATGGTTTATCTTATTTATTCATTCGCTATTCTATTTTGAAAATTACAAATTTAGAATGCTTCTTATTGCTTTCAGAAGAAAAAAAAAATTAAACATGATAGACAAAAAGAAACTCTCAGGCTAAAAATTTAAAAATAGGAGGAGGAAATTTGGAAGAGAAAAAAAAATTATTCCCTTTTTATCTGCTATTAAGTGTTAAAATAAAGAAGAGAATTATTGGAACTCAAGAGAAAATAAAACAAACAAAACCACAGAACAGTATTAGTTCAAACCAAGCAATGAGTACAAATCTTAAACATCGTAATATTTGGAGATTATTTCCTTTATTCTTATTCTGACTCTTTCTCTCTCCCTCACACACACACGCACGCACTCACTTTCATTTTATTTTTTAGTCCTTCTATCTGCTAGTTGCAAGGGTAATTATGTTTAATTTTTTTTTACACTTTTTAAAAAATCAGACACTGTGGAAAATGAATCAAATAAAGAAAACTTTGAAGAGGATGACATATTTGAAATATCAGATGCAGAGGCATAGAAATAGCAACAAGCTTTATAAGTTTACTATGAAAAAAAGACTAAAGAACTAAATTTGGAGCAAAAGAGAAAAGCATAAAATGGAAAAGAGTAATACATTTAAAAGGATTACATATGTTCTCCATCTGGATAAAGTTTGGGAGCTTAAAATCGGTAAGAAAAAGAACTCTCCTAAATAATAAATACCAGCGAAAGCAATACAAAAATACTTGAATAATAATAAAAAGAGAAACAATAATCAGAAACAATTGAAAAATTTGAAGATAAGATACGTGAGTAAGCTAAGGAAATCTAAGATCTAAAGGAAAAAAATAGAGTTTTTTAAAAGAAAAGTGATAATGATCAGCAGAAACAAAAAAGTAAATAAATTAACTTGGAGATAATTTTGAATAACAGCAGAGAAAAGGAAGCAACCCAAATTACTTTTAGTTTTTATTATTTCTATTTGAGCTTTAGGATAGGGTTGGAGGGAGGATTTTATTAACAATTTCATTTGGCTTAAAAAAATTGAATACTTTAGAATTAACTAATAGTTTTTTTTCTAGAGGATGATGAAAACTTGAAGCGTAATATCTAACTCCGCATTTAACAATCTGAAGCACTCTCAAATGAATTTTTAAACTTTATTTTAAGAAACTAATAAAATAATTAGTAACCCTAATAAGCTTAGAATATTCAGTATTAGCCAGAATAACAATAATAATATCAAGCCAATTTACAGGATCAGTTTTACTATCAAACTAACTAGTACTGGCCTTAATAACTGCAGCAACAACAATTCCAGTAATATTAAGAGATAGAACAATAGTATCTACCTTAGCAAATTAACATGCAAATGAGTGGTCAACAAAAATTTTATCTGGATAATAACATCAATAGTATCTAGAGTGATGGCATTCAAAATGCAGACTTCTATTCTCACTTGATTAAAGAGAAATATTTCGATGATAATGTTCCCTTTTTCTAGAACCCTGTGACTGTGGAAGTTATTCTAAATTAAGAATATTCTGGGAATTAGTAGAAGAGAAAAGAGCTTGAATAACTATTCAAGAAGCAGAATATCAAATGGGTCAGCATAGTTAGAGGTGATGGAAATTGTTTCTTCCGCAGCTTCTTCATTGAGTATCTTTTGATTAAAATGATTGATTTTACTTCTGCTGCCAATTTCTCTCAAGAAATACAATAGTTTCTGAGAGCCACTTCTCAAATACCAGTCCGAATCCCCACAGGTGCAAAAGTGTTTTTCGGAGATTAAGTTGACATAGATGCCCTTGTCAAGTTCTCTCTCTTCTACTTTTACAGAAGAATTTCATAATTCACATAACAATCAGCAGTTAAGTCCCTTATGGAAAGCTTAAAAGATCCAGTTTTTGATTTGGCAATGTAAATCCTCTCTAAATCGATGATTATCAAGGCAGTTAAAGAAATTGAGGAGAAAGAAATTTCAAGCCTCTATGAATTCCTTGATATTTAGTAAATTAAAAGATCTGTTCTTCAGTTCAACTCCGAGAGTGGATCAGATGATATCATCCGTTGCCTTGCGACTTATCTCGAAGCATTTTTCTTATTGATAAGCTGTTAGAAATAAATAAAAAGCAAATCTCAAACTTATGAACCTCTCCCTGGGATCTCTGATTCACCTTTGAAATTCAAAAGAAATAATAGTAGTAGCACTTTACGATCTGGATGCAGCTAGTTATCTTTGTGGTTAAATACAGGGCACTATTATATCTTATACACGAAAGACCTAGCTGACAGACTTACCTCAATTGAATAGAATTCAAGATGAATAGAAAACTAATTAACTTACAGACCAACATTCTCTGATTTTTTTATTTTGTTAAATGTCATAAGTTAAGTTCAATTTCATGAAGATAAAGAAGAACCCATTGTTGTTATGTTTATACTAAAGATATTATTATTTTTACAATGATATGAAAATTGAGTTTCATTATTCTTTTAGATAACATAAATTAGAACCTTAGAGAGAATAGGGAAAACCTGAGGAAAGTTTTTTATGTAAGCAATAAATTAAAAAATTTGCATTTCGAGGAAAAGAGAAAAATAATCAGAAAAAAGATAAAGATAGGCAAGACTATTTTAAACTATCAGCAAGCTCGATATGAATAATATTTTTGGTAAAGAATGCGGCATGAATTTATTTGATAGGATGGAAAAGAATGGGTTTGGGGTAGCTTTACTTGAATTTGTTGTTTCATTTATTGTATTTTTTAAAAAGAAAGCATCAGTTTCTTTTTTTTGAGATAAATTGGATTATTTTATTCTTGTTTTCTAATGAATCAGGCTCCTACGGCAGCGAAAGCGTAGATGAGTAAGAACAGGATATACTAACAGATGCAGAAAAACGAGCAATGACAATCAAAGTAAAATAAGAAACACCAACAGCATTTCTCTCAGAGATTGTTGAAAAAGAAGTGGACCTAACTAAAGCTATTTAGGAAATATAAATTCTGAAAGCTAAATTAAATGAAGCATAAGAACAGAAAGAGTATCAAAAGATAATTTTTGAGTAACAGCTAGCCGAAGCTAAAATAATCTTAGAAGAGAAAGAAGTATAAATAAAGAATCTTAAGGCAATTAAAGATGAAATGAAATAAAGAGATATGTTTCTACTTAATTCACAGATTGATCTAAGCGAGGTTAAGGCTACTTGGGATTCGTAGAACAAAGAATTATTATAATCTGGTGCTAAGGAGCAAGCAGGTAACAAAACAGCTTTATTATTTTTAGTTAAAAAAGAAAAAAGCAGTTTATTATTAAATGAATCACAAAATAAAAAAACAAAGGAATTAGTAAAAAATAATTGAAATTAATAGGTAAGTCAATAGCTAATTTAGAGGGCCGACTAAAGGAGAAGAAGGAAAAATCATTATTGCAAGTCTCCAAAATAGAGGATAAGTAACAAATAGGTAACAGTTTTATTGTTGGCGTTTAAGAAAACACAAGTCAAAAAAGGAGATATTCTCTGGGTTAACCTAAAAAATTGATTGTTTTTTGTTCTTAAAACATAAAAGAAGAAGAAGAGGAAGAAGAGAAAGAAGCAACCTATTAGACATAGATAAAGCCTTGGATTTTGGAAGAAAAGTAGTTTTCTGAGTAATTATAGCAACAACAGAATTAATAAAAACAACCCCTTCCATAGTCTTCTATGTGTAAAAAAACTCTTCAATAACAATAGAATGAGTAAGAAAGTATGTAGATCCTCTAGGAATAAGGTTAAATCTACACAGCGATAACAAAATTTTCCTCTTTTTCTAACTAAAAGAAAAATTAAGAGACTTTTTTTCTTCCTGTTTTGGCAGCTGAGTTGCTCAAAAAGATCTTCAAAAATGACCAAATATTGTGTGAAAGCTATTGCGAAGAATTTTAGAAGGAATAAATCAAATCAATCAGCAAGCAGCGTAACGATCTCTTTGGATTATTAAGATCATTTGGAATAAGCTACTTCCTCACAAAAAGTGCATTGTTAACGAAAACTAGCCTCGAGGAATTCTTTTAAGCTTTGTTAAACTTGGGATTGAAAGATAATATTAAAGCCTATAAATCCATTGATTAAGAGAATTACAAGTACTTATAGTTACTTAAAAAATACTTTAGTTTGAAAACCCAGCAGTGGTGCAACTCTCTTGATCCTGTTGCTGAAATAGCACAGTCACTGTCTGATCCTGTGATGGACGAGTCCTTGTAGTTCATGATTCGGTAGTTGTTGATCCATGCAGTGATGGAGCTAACTAAGACAACTCTGCAAGGCACTTTAGCTGAGGTACTTAACAAACAACGAAAAAAATAAATGATAGATAACCTGATAAGGATGGAAAATCCAATCGAAGAGAATACGATATTATCGATAGCCTCTACGTTCTTGAAATGTCATACAATGGTTTTCAAAGATCGAATAGATAATAAGAAGAAACCAGATCTAGATCGATATTCGCCGTCTTAAGAGATGGACCTGTCTTAAGAGATGGACCAGTCTGTTTTTGATTTGCGCTCCAAAGACTATTAGAAAATATCTATTTTCTTGTGGTAAAGATAGTAATAAAAGTACTGTGTTCTCTACTCCCAATAACAGTAGGATATTCTCTCGCTCTCAAGTGAGAACTCAGTGTTTAAAAGAAAGATTAAAAATTAAAATAACACATTAATGTGAATCAATACGTGCAACGACAATAACAACAGCAAGAGTAGTTCTCACAAAGAAACTAATCTTTACTAACCAACTATCTTAAAATGAATTTTAATAATAATAATAATAATAATAATAATAATAATAATAATAATAATAATAATAATAATAATAATAATGAATGACTATTCCTTTAAATGAATAACAGTGTCCACATAAATATTGGATAATTTGATTAGTAAATGTCATTGTATGTTTTGAAATTTATTACAAATATAAATACAGATTATTTTATCATTTTTCTAATGAATTCGAGGCTATTTAGAATTAAGCTCATGAAAATCGAATATCAAATTGTTCACTTTTCAATTATTTTTACACTCACACTCTCATAAATAATCTAAGAAATCAGCTTTAATATGTATTAAACTCTTCCTACTGGACTGATAGCTGTAAAAATCACTTTGAAACTAGCTGACTACACCTATTGTATGAAGGATGTTTTCTCTTGTTTGTGCACTTTCAGCAGTGTCATGTTTCGATTCAGCAAGATCGAGCTTATGCAGAAGTCTTCTGCATTCGCGGCAGGGGCATTTTCCAGATTGTTGCCATATCCATTATATTACCAAGTTTCTTAGTCTCGCAGAGCAAGAAAAATGGATGTTTCTGTGAAAGTACTCGAAGTCTTTCTCGCTGACCTAGTGAAACAGAGAGAAAGAGAGTGAAAAATTGGAAGGATTTAAAAGAGATTATGGGAAAAGATTTGTTTTATTTGTTGGCTACTTTGAGTTTCTCGATGATGATTATGTCTCCAATGATGTCTCTACGATCTGTGTTGATGGTGAACATTTTGTTCTTATTGAGATCGATATTTTTAAGTACTCCTGCTTTTGATTCGACTACAACAATATTTCGAAAGCTTCTGGGCACGCTCATAGAATACACAGGTGTCTTGAGATTGAAACTACTTTTTACAACGCAATTACTGTGCTGCAAAAAGGAATCCTTTGTACTGCTGTTTGAAATAGAGCATGTCTAATCTGTAGATGGTGCATGAACATCGATCAGATTTTGTCGATATTCTTGAAGAGTAAATCTCGTTGTGTTTTCATTTTGTTTTCGAAGCTCTCATGGAAATAAGCTTCCTTTTAAATGACTCCAGCAACATTTTATGGAGAAAACTCGTGTTTGGTGCTGCTAGTTTGCCAATTTCTGCTGCTTTGTACTGAATGTAGTCTGAAAATAGAAGGATAGATAGATGATGCTCTTCAGTATATTGCGTGTCAGTTTGAATCCATTTTTCACACATGCTATTATTGCTTTAACAGTTATATTCACAGCATCCATGAGTAATAAGATCACCAGCATGGCAAAAGATACCAAAAGAAGAGGAAGAATTCATCATGCTGTTGTTATTGTTGATATTAAGTTGTTACTAGGATTAGGACTGCAACCATTGTCGTTATTTTTGCTGTTGGGAAAGATCTATTGATCATCTCATATTTTGTACTTTTCTTGAAATTTATTAATTAAACCATTAAAAAGCAATGATATTTCTTTTTAGGGTTCCGCAAAGCTGTTTCAGATAATCTCCTGAAGTTCTGAAGATCCAAATAAAGGTATGAATCCATTAGGTTCTACTGAATTATTATTATTATTCTTTGATTTTAACAAATACTTTCAAAAATGATTCGATTGGATATTGAAAAATATTGTTGTAAGAATATTGAAAAATTTAGAATTTTAGAAGATAGGGGAAAGAAAGCATGAGGAAATAATCAATTCTCAAGCATTAAATTGAAAAATCTACTTTTGAGGAAAAGAGAAAACAATAAGAAAAAAGACAAAGATACTCAAGAATATTTCAAAGCAATCAGCTAGTTCGGCATGAGCTTTAATTCTGGTAAGGAGGTTAGCATGGGTTGATTAGATAGGATGGAAAGAATGGGCTTGTGGAAACTACCCGTGAATTTGCAGTTTTCTTTTTGTTTCCTTTGATTTCAATTTTTCTTGAAGGCACCATTTTCTTAAGATACAATAAATTATTTATTTTTTATTCTTGAATGAATTCGGCGAAGACTACATCGAAGATGAGTAAGAAGTAGATGAAACTAAAGATTAATTTCTTACAGATGCAGAAAAAAATGAAATGATGAATTACAAAAAAGTAAAAGAAGAAACAAAAGAGATTGTTGAAAAAGAAGAGAACCACTTTCAGAACCTAATAGAATAAAAGACATAAATCTCTTTTGATTATCATTAACAAGTCTCAGGTATTGCAGAAGAAGTACCTCTTCCTTCCAATAATACTAAAAGCGCAGCCATTCTAAATAGCCCTGAAAATTTAACTCAGGCTCTAAAGAAAATCGAAATTCTTGAGGCCAAATTAATTGAAGAAAAGCAACAGAAAGAGGTTTAATAATTGAAAGACAAAGAGATCCAGTGCAATCTTGGGTAATAGTTAATTTAAACTATGCTAAGCTTGGATGAGGGAAAGAAAAGAATCTCTCAGTTGATAAAATCTAACCTTTGGTTAAAAGAAGAACTATGTAAAAAAAAGGGAATTCAAGAAGATGAAATAAAATAAAAAATAGCTAATTTAGAGAGTGATATAAGTTAGATTAAGACTACTTTCGATTCAGCTTGCAAAGAATTACTAGAATCGAAAGCTAAGGAGAAAACAGGTAACAACACAGATTTATTTTTTTGATGAAAAAAGAAAAAGTAGTTAATAATAAAATGAAACATAATATAAAAACAAAGGAGTTAGTAAATATAATTGAAATTAACAGATCAGTTTTTTACCAATCTAGTGAGTCTACTAAATGAGAAGAATGAAAAATCATTATTTCAAGTCTCCAAAATAGAAGATAAGTAACAAATAGGTAAAAGTTTTTATTTTTGGCGTTTAGAAAACACAAGTGAAAAAAAGGAGATATTCGCTGGTTTATTAGCCTAAAAATGAGTTGTTTTTTGTTCTTAAAACATAAAAAGAAGAAGAATAAGAGGAAGCGAAAGAATCAACCATGAACATATAGATAAAGCCTTGCATTAAGAAAGAAATGAAGCTTTATGAATAATTTTGGCAACAGAATAATTAATATGTGTTGCAATAATAAAAGCAACCCCTTCTACAATCTTCTATGCCAAAAAAAATCCTTCAGTAACAAAAGGATTGTTAGATTTTCGGAGGTCAGACCTTTTAACCACTTTTTAGTATTTAACCTGACCCTTCAGGTCTGGAAAACACTTTAATCCAGCAACCTGAGTTTTAAAATAAGTAGATCTTCAAGGATAAGGATATCACAGAGATAATAACATCTTCCTATTCCATTAACATCCAGCAAAAGGATGAGATTATTTCTCCTCCTATTTCAACAGCTAAGTTGCTCAAAGAGGTCTTCAAAACTGACCAAAAATTGTGTGAAAGCTATTATGAACAATTCTAGAAGGAACAAATCTAGTCAATCAGCAAGCAGCGTAACGATCGCTTTGGATTCTTAAGATCGTTTGGAATAAGCTACTTCCTCACAAAAAGCGCATTGCTAACGAGGACTAACTTAACTGGCTTTCAGGAATTCCTTAAATAATTGATAGATTTGGAGATTTTTGAATTGTAAGATTTTGAAATAGCTTTCCCATAACTAAAATCCCTAGGTTCATAGAATTTCATCTAGTTCCTTTAAAACTACTTTACTGAGAAAGCCAAACAGTGGTGCAGGTCTCCTGATCCATTAGCTGATATTGTACAGTCACTATCTGATCCAGTGATGGACTAGTCCTTGTAGTTCATGATTCGAAAGTTGTTGATCCATGCAGTAAAGGAGCTAACGAAGACAACTCAGCGAGGTGTTCTAGTTGGGATAATTACTGAAGATAACATAATACCCACACTGACAAGCATGAGCAATCGAAGCGGAGATGAGGAAATTTTCATAATAGCCTCTACTTTCTTGAAGTGCCGCTTGATGATTTTTAATAGTAAAAAGAATAATGATCTAATACCTCAGGAATATTTGCCTCATTAAAAGATGGGTCCTTCTATTTTTGATTTGAGCTCCAATGACTATTAGGAACAATCTATTTTCTTGTGGTACAGATTTAATGGATAGTATTATATTCTCTATTCACCATAGCAGTAGGATATTCTCTTGCTTTCAAGTGAGAACTCAGTGTTTAAAAGGAAGATCTTGAATTAATTTTTTTTGTTAATGTGATTCAATACTCGCAACCTCAATAACAACCTCACGAGCAGTTTTAACAAAGAAACTAACCTTTGCTATCCAACCATTTTAAAATGCATATTAATAATAATAATAAATTCAAAGGCAACAGCAACCTCATCATCTCAACAGTAACAATTTTAGCTACAATAAATAGCAGCCATTCCTTTTTTA
>Ga0302284_1001570_pt1 | contig 10287 bp, 9 predicted proteins | sample III_Fen_E2_1_FD_198760 | JGI IMG/M metagenome (GOLD analysis project Ga0302284, IMG submission 198760) | Peat permafrost microbial communities from Stordalen Mire near Abisko, Sweden - III_Fen_E2_1 | ecosystem: Environmental > Terrestrial > Soil > Wetlands > Permafrost | place: Sweden: Abisko...
GGAAGAAAACTACGGTCATGGAGATCGGTTACAAATTTTAGAAACTCACCATTGAGCCGTGAGATAGCAGCATTTATTGCCTATTCGATTATCTCTTTAATAGCTGTTATATTCCACCTGCCTGTGCTCCTTATTGCATCATCAGTCTCAGGGCTTGTTTTACTGATCATGATAGACAGCGTATATGTTTATTCAAGCAGCTCAAGGTCAGTTCTTCAGCATAGCGGACTGACTTTCATAAGTGCATTGCTTATGGTTTCATTTTTTTCAGGTATAATCCTTCCGTTTATATTCATTGCTTTTATAAAATTGGCATTGTCAATAATAAGCCTGCCTGCTAAAATGTCAAATAATGATTTATTCGGAATCAGATTCATGAGAATAGCCTTCCTGATTGTGTCCGGCGCCAGTATTATTTCACATATTTCATATCCGGGAATCTTTATAGTTTCAATATTTTTGCTTGGTGAACTTTTTGACAGGATACTTTTTTATATTGATTTTAATCCGCTGAATATAAATACATTGATCGACGAACAAGTAAATATTAGGAGAGATGAAAAAAAAAGAGGTTAACAGTTCCAGAATGCCTGTGTACAGGGACGCTGGATTTGAACTCTATGATGCCTTAACTACTGCAGATGCTTTCAGCAAAGAGACAGAACATTCAAGAGAACCCGAACTGTACATTTATTCACGATATCGCAACCCCACTGTAGTATCTGCCGAAGAGGAAATTATGAAGCTTGAGGGTTGCGGATGGGCTCTGCTGACCCAGTCGGGGATGTCAGCAATTGACACCGCACTCTCAATATTTCAGTATGGAAAAGCTACCAGGCCATGGTTATTCTTCACGGAAATATATGGGGGAACAATATCATTTATTGAGTCAGTTCTGAAATCCAGGAGAGGCTTAGATATTCACTATTTCACTCCTGAAAACGAATTATATGACCTTGCTGAATTTGAAAAAGTGATATCAGTTTTAAAACCTGAGTTTGTTTATATTGAAACAATCTCAAACCCGATGCTGATTGTAGCAGATGTTGCCGGCATACTGCGAATAGGAAAGAAGTACGATACCAAGGTTATAATTGACAACACATTTGCGACTCCGTGGTTGTATAAACCACTGATTGCTGGTGCAGATATCGTAATTCATAGTGCGACAAAATATTTTTCCGGCCATGGCAACCTGACAGCCGGTGTGATTTGCGGAAATGACAATAAAATCATGCAATCAGCCATTGAATACAGGAAGTTTGTCGGACATACCCTTTCGCCGGATGATGCTTACCGTTTACAGACCCAGGTACAGTCATTTGTGCTAAGGTTCTCGCGCCAATGCTCTAATGCAACCAAACTTGCCGGATATCTTAATGAAGTATCCATTATTAAGCAAGTCTGGTTTCCTGGATTAAAAAAACATCCTACGCATTCTGTTGCTGAAAAATTATTCGGTGGAAAAGGTTATGGTGCAATGATAACCTTCGATTTTGCCGGGAAAGATAAAGATGAAAAGAGGAGAAGAAGAGATAAATTCATCAAACTTGTTTCAGAAAAAATAAAACTTATTCCGACACTTGGCGATCCTCATACTATTCTCATGCCTGTTGAAGCGGTTTGGGGCACTAAATATCCGGAACCGGGAATGATCAGGTTATCTGTAGGTTTTGAAGAATACTCCGATCTTGAAGAAACTGTTTCGAATGCACTTGGAAAGATAGGTTGAGGTTGAGAAATTATCTTCCTTAGCTTTAATCTTAACCTTAACCTTAACCTTAACCTTAACCTTAACCTTAACCTCAGATCATTGCCAGTTTATGGGTTCAATACTGTGTTTGACAAGGTATTCATTGCACCTGCTGAAATGTTTATTTCCAAAGAAACCCCTTGAAGCAGAGAGGGGAGAAGGGTGAACAGATTCCAAAACCAGATGCCTTGACCGGTCAATAGCTTCACCCTTTTTCTGAGCATATGCACCCCAGAGGAAAAAAGCAAGATTATTTTTTTCATTGTTTAGTATATCTATAACACTATCGGTAAACTCCTCCCAACCCTTTTTCTGATGCGACCCGGCTTGATGCGCCCTTACAGTAAGCGTAGCATTAAGGAGTAAAACGCCCTGTGCTGCCCATCTTTCAAGATTCCCGTTTATTGGTTTTTGAATACCCATATCAGATTCAATTTCTTTGAATATATTAACCAGGCTTGGAGGAAAATCAACGCCCTCTCTCACTGAAAAACATAATCCGTGTGCCTGGCCTGGACCATGATACGGATCCTGTCCGATAATTACTGCCTTAACATTATTAAAAGGACAAAGATTGAATGCATTAAATATAAGACTCCCGGGTGGGTAGATAGTCTTAAGCCTGTACTCTTCCTTAATAAATTCAGCAAGTTTGATAAAGTATTCCTTCTCAAATTCTTCATGAAGTTTTGATTTCCACGTCGGTTCAATTTTGACTTCCATAATTAATTGTAGTATGTTTTACATCAATTTTTATTTATGCTAAATTAATTAAATAATTACTCTGTGGCTCTCTGTGAAAACTCTGTGGCTCTCTAGATGCCAAAAAAATATGAACTTACACGGAGTTACACTGAGTAGCACAGAGGGCACAGAGAAAAATCTTAACTTTACAATAAAAATGGCAACAGAAACAGAACGAAAATTTCTTGTAAAAGGAGAATTCAGACACCTGGCTGTCAGAGAAATAAAAATGATTCAGTCGTATCTCTCGATTGATTCTAACAAGACAATAAGACTACGGATTGCCGATGATAAGGCATATCTTACAATAAAATCGCGACCTGAACCAAATTCAATTACACGAAATGAATGGGAAGTTCAGATTCCGGTAAGGGATGCTGAAGAAATGATGGGTATTTGTCTCCCGGGGGAGGTTGTTAAAACCCGATATTTGGTATTATCAGGAAAACATACATTTGAGATTGATGTTTTTCATGAAAAGAATGAAGGTCTTGTTGTTGCTGAAATAGAACTTACTTCAGAAGATGAACATTTTGATAAGCCGGAATGGCTGGGAGAGGAAGTGACTGGTCAGCCTCAATATTACAATGCTAACCTGAGAAAGTAGAAACTATTTCTTAAACATAAAGTAGACAGCCAGGATAACCTTAGATGTCCATACCAGGCAATCGTCATGAAAGCATTTGACATTATAAGAAGCAGTACTGTATATAAACCTTTCATAAAATTATGAAATAGCAGAAACTCAGGTTATGCAATTACTTGTTTAAATCATTGATAATCCGTTGCAAGACATCTGTAAAATCATATCCTGCTTCCTTCGTTGCTGCTACAAATCCACCGTCGGGTGAAATGCACGGATTCCCATTTATTTCAATCACAAATACATTATCTGTGCTGTCAGTTCTGACATCAATTCTTGCATAGCCCTTTAAACCAAATAAGTTCCAGCAGGAGAGGGCAGCTTCTCTGAGATTTGTTACTAGTTTTGGACTAAGTTTGTTTCCTGGAAACTCCCTGACAGTATTTATATATTCAAAACTATCCATTTCCCATTTTGCCTTAAAATCTATGATCTTTGGCCTCTTTTCATCATAGTTCACAAAGACAATCTCGGCTGGTGGCAAAACTTCCGGACCATCTTTCCCGATTAATACACTTATATTGAATTCCCTTCCATCAATAAAGTCTTCGATAAACCAGTGAGAATCATCCAGTCCATTCAATTTTTCCTCAAAACCAGGCTTACATTCAAATACCGATTCACTGGTAATTCCCAGAGAACCATCCTCCCAGATTGGTTTTATAATATATTTTCTTCCGTGTGTCAATAGCTTTGATTGTGAAGGAAGATATGACCCGGGGTTTTTGATTCCTGCAGTCTTCATCGTATTGCTGCAGATTGTCTTATTAGTTGTAAGAAATATTGATTCAAGTGAATTTCCTGAGTACGGAATGGAATATAAATTCAGAAGGGCCGGAACAAAATAAATAAGTTCACCTTTATTGTTGATTGATTCAACCAGATTAAAAACAAAATCAGGTTTTTCATTTGCCAGTGTAGCAACCTCAGCCATAAATCTTTCTGTGATACCTTTTCTATAAACCGAAATCCCAAGGTCAATAAGGTGTTTTTCAATATAATCTACCTGATCTAGTACGTCAAGTTCATCAGCCAAAGCATCTTCACCTGGTTCATTATAAATGATACAACATCTCCTCATACTTCCTCTACTTTCTGTTTTTAAGAATTAAGCTTATTAACCCTTGATCCTCTTGAGGGCTGCTTTCATGATCCTCTCCATTAATGTCTGATATTCAATACCATACATCCGTGCCAGAATGGGCAGATCTGAATGAATGGGGTTTAGTCCGGCAAGTGGATTTGCTTCAATGAAACAAATATTCCCGTCGCGGTCGGCTTTCAGATCTATTCTTCCTGCATCGACTGCATCCAATGCTTTCCAGGCGCGGAGCGCAACTGATTTGCATTCCTCAATTATATCAGGATCAAGAGGTTTGTATGTACAATAATTCTGATAATTCTCTTTTACTTCAACTGAATACGGCAGGTTATTGATCGTCATAACTTCCATCCCGCCAATTGCGATCGCTTCTTCTCTATAGCCAACTACACCAACTGTGAATTCCCTCCCTGGTAAATATTCTTCAACAAGTGCCGGTTGATGAAATTCGGTAAGAATCCACTCGGTCATTTTTAAAAGCTCCTCAGTGGAATGAACAAGGCTTTTCTCAGTAATTCCTTTACCGGTACCTTCTGACACGGGTTTTACAAAGAGAGGGTAATTAAGTTCACATTTCTCGAGATCTTTCAATTCGGTTATCAGGCGACCCGGACTAACAGGTACCCCTGAAGCAGCTACCACCAGTTTTGCCAGGTGCTTATTTAGTGATAATCCCATTATTACAGGACCGCTGAATACATAGGGTATTTTGTACTGATCAAGAATAGCAGGTACAACAGATTCTCTGCCATCACCATACAATCCTTCGGCAATATTAAAAACGATATCCCATCTTTTTCCTGCAGCAAGAGATTCGATCAACTGAAAAGCATTCCCCACAGCTTCTGTTTCATAACCCATCTGTTTCAATGAGTTTTCAAGAGCGTCAACTGTTTCCTGCTTGTCAAATTCGGCAGTTTCATCCATGGAATATCCACGATCAATATACCATGACCGCAGATCGTACGTTAATCCAACTTTCATTTATATGACCTATTTTTCAGGATATTCGCATAAAACCCCTTTGTAATTACGCAATACAATCCGTTCCTCGTTATGTTCCACGACATAATTTGGGAGCAAAGGAATTTTCCCTCCACCGCCGGGTGCGTCAACAACAAATGTAGGTACGGCATAACCGCTGGTAAAGCCTCTTAATCCTTTAATTATTTCAAGGCCTTTTTTTACTGTTGTCCTGAAATGCCCCGATCCGGGTATTAAATCACATTGATAGAGATAGTAAGGTCTGACTCTTATCTTCAGTAATCTATGCATAAGTTCCTTCATAACAGGAACATTATCATTTATACCTTTCAGAAGAACTGTCTGACTTCCCAGAGGAAATCCACCATCAGCCAGTTTGTTACAGGCTTTTGCACATTCATCAGTTATCTCATCGGGATGCGAAAAATGCAGGCTGATGAAAAGCGGATGATATTTTTTAAGAATATTTATCAAATTGTCAGTAACTCTCTGTGGAAGCACCACAGGAATTCTGGTTCCGATTCTTATTATTTCAACATGTTCAATACTACGGATATTTGAAAGAATATAATCGAGAGTTTCATCATTTAATGTGAGTGGATCTCCGCCACTAATAAGAACATCACGTACTTCCTTGTGGGTCGCAATATAATTAAATGCCTTTTCAAAATCCTGTCGTCCAAGTTTATCGAGTCTTCCCACAGAATGTGAACGTGTACAATACCTGCAATAATTTGAACACACCTGGGTAACTGTAAATAGAACCCTGTCGGGATATCTATGAACAATTCCTTTAACCGGGGAAAATGATTTTTCGTGTAGTGGATCAGACTGTTCACTGCTTGTTTCAAGTAATTCTTCCACAACGGGGATTACATTCCGACGCAGAGGATTCGCTGGTTTAGTATTGTAAATCAATGAAGCAAAATAGGGAGTGATCCGCAGTGGCAGACGGCCTTTTAGATTATTAATAGCCAGGATCTCCTTTTCGGACAATTTCATGATTTTCTTTAGATCTTCGATGCTTGTGAAAGCATTCCGAAGTTGCCATTTCCAATCATTCCAGTAATCAATGGTTGTTAGGGGGAAGTAGCGGTGCCTAAACTCCGAACTTCTGTTGCTAACTAACGGAATTGGGATTTCGTTTTGCGAAAAAATCGTGGTTTTCGCGCCAGGCTCTTCATCAGAAGAGCAACCCACGAGGCGACTCTCTCCGTGGAGAGTCGTAGCCTCATTATTGTTAGCGTTCATAACGGACGATGAAATTTTTCACCTTTTCTTTTTAGTTTGTTTGTTTTAAATTAATACTGTTTATCTAAAATAATTAGCCACGAAAATATATAATCTATACATACATTGTATCATTCGACCACCAGAAATATTAACACAATTGGCATTTTATTAACAATCGATATTTCATGTGTCTCAGTTTTCTCATTTATATCATTGATTAATAAATATTTATGTTGTTCTTATCTTATTAAATTAATTATTCTTTTTTTGGTACTTTTTTGATCTTAATATTTCGAATCATAAAGAAAATATTCAACCGGATTTATCTTAAACAATAATTTTTTTACATTGAATTTCCATTGACAGGAAATTCCAATTATTATGCCAGAGATTTTTCAACTTTAATAACTGATCTAATTGCCTTTCACTGTTGAAACATATACATTGTATACTAAGAACTGATCTTTAACGTCAGAATTTGAATAATGTTTAATTAATTCAGTTTTATTTATAAATATTTTTTCAACTATAGTTATTTTTCATCAGGGCGGACTTGAAAAAAGGCAAAATTTCAGTTTTTTCCTTTTGTGTCACATTTTACGGTCATTTTAGACTCATTCTATTTGAACCATTTATCGAATCGTATTCACTTGATTTTAATATTGGACCATTTTAATAAATTTGATATATTTTTACACTCAAAATATTTGGCTAAACTGTTAGTAACCCGCAACATAAATTATTATATGCTCTTATCAAATTCCGGTTACCATTGTAAAATTGATGAATTCTGAAAACATAAATATTAGAAAAAATAATAGATTAAAATCCTTTTTCAAGGATATTAATGAAGCTGTTTCGGGAACAGAACAGGACTATACAGAAGGAAAGCTGAGTCGTGCAATACTTTTGCTTTCTATTCCTTCTGTTCTTGAAATGGTAATGGAATCCGTTTTCGTTATTGTTGACATTTACTTCGTTTCTAAACTTGGTGCAAACGCAGTAGCAACTGTTGGTATTACAGAATCGATGGTAACTATAATATATGCCATTGCTATTGGTCTTGGAACTGCTACAACATCTATGGTTTCACGACGGATTGGTGAAAAGAATCCAGATGCAGCATCCCTCACAGCTTTTCAGGCAATTGTAACAGGAGTAGTAGTTTCAATTATAATAGGTTTACCCGGAGCTCTTTATTCCAGGAGGCTTCTTGGTTTGATGGGTGCCTCAAAACCCATAATAGACAGTATGTCGGGTTATACCAGAATTATGCTTGGTGGCAATATAGTTATAATGATGCTTTTCATCATTAATGCCATATTCAGAAGTGCTGGTGACGCTGCGGTTGCCATGAAAGTTCTCTGGATAGGTAATATAATTAATATAATACTTGATCCATGCCTCATCTTTGGCCTGGGACCATTTCCTCATATGGGTGTTACCGGGGCAGCTATCGCTACCAACATTGGTAGGGGTACTGCAGTCATTGTTCAGTTCTACCTTCTCTTCTTTGGCAAGAAACGTATTCATCTTTCAATGAAACACCTTTCAGTCAACTTCAGAATAATGATCAAATTGCTTAAATTATCATTTGGCAGTATTGGACAGAACCTGATTGGCACAACCAGTTGGATAGCTCTCGTGAGAATTCTTTCAATCTTCGGAAGTGAGGTGGTAGCCGGCTATACAATAGCTATGCGGATAATCGGCTTTACATTACTGCCGTCGTGGGGAATAAGCAATGCCGCCTCAACCCTGGTGGGACAAAACCTTGGCGCAAAGAAACCCGACAGAGCAGAACGATCAGTATGGGTGACAGGATGGATAAACATGATATTGCTAAGCGTGATAGGCTTGATCCTGGTAATTTTTCCCGAAATATTCATAAGAATTTTCATCGATAATGAAAACGTAATAAAAGCAGGAGTCCTTGGACTTCGTATCGTAAGTATCGGATTTGTAGCATATGGTCTCGGTATGGTACTTGTAAATTCCTTTAACGGTGCAGGTGATACATCTACTCCTCTTAAAATAAATATTTTTGCCTTCTGGTTTGTGGAAATTCCTCTTGCATGGTTACTGGCAATAAAAGTTGGGCTCAATGAAGAGGGCGTTTTTATTGCAATCGTAGTAGCAGAATCATTAATGACTCTTATCGCATGGCTTGTATTCAGGAGAGGTAAATGGAAACTGAAGGAAGTGTAATAAAAAAGACAAAAGACAAAAGTAAAATGACAAAAGTTGTTTAATTAGATTCCCGTCCTTGGAGAGACTGGGAGGCAGGGGTGGGTTTAAAGACTTATGACTTTACGGACTCAATCAATGTTTTCGCCGTAATCTTTTCGCAATTTCTTAATAATTCCTCTGCTTCGTTTTCCTTCAAGCCGTTTAATTTTTGAGGACAAGGTAGGTTTGGTTGACTTTCTTTTTTTCTGTAAGGTAAGTGCCTTTGAGACAAGATCGTAAAACTTTTCGGTTACAGCCACCTTATTCATTAACTGGGTCCTTTCGGATTGCGCGACAAGTATTATTTCACTTTCTTTATTAATCTTATTCTTTAGCTTGTTAAAAATCAGAGTTTTTTCTTCTTCAGAAAAACCGGAAGTTAACAACAGGTTAAATCGTAACTCAACTTTTGTGCTGACTTTGTTCACATTCTGCCCGCCAGGTCCGCTGCTTCTTGAAGTAGAAAAGATGAATTCATTATCAAGATTTCGACTTATTAGTTCTTCCCGATTCATAATCTTCTAATTTGACTAGAGGAAAAATAGGGCGACACCGCTAACACTGACTATTGCACCCATTATTTCCGGAAGGGTAACTTTCTGCTTAAATAGTACAACTGCAGGAAGAATTATGAAAACCGGAACCAGAGCCATAATAGTAGATGCAATACCGGCTTCGGTATATTTTATGGCTATCAGTGAAAATGAAACTCCAAGAAACGGGCCAAAAAAGGCCCCAAGACTTGTTAGCATCATTCCCGACTTATGATGAGTCGCATTTCTGACACTTCCCCAACGTGCCAGGAATGTTACGAGCAAAACATATCCGAATATCCCGGCGATGATCCTTATTTGAGTCGCTGCAAAAGGATCATAGTTCTTCATTCCAAACTTGCTAAGCACAAGACCCAGAGCCTGTCCGACAGCCCCACCGAATGCATACAGAATTCCTTTTGGTGCGAGTTTTAATGATATTTTTTCGCCTTTCCCCGTTCGGCTGAAAATTGCCATAGCTATTCCTGTAAAAGTCAGGGTCATTCCAAGGTAATGAAACAAAGTAAGCCTTTCACCAAGAATCAAAAAACTGAAAAAAGCAGTGATAGGAGGGACCAGAGTCATAATCAGCATCGAAAACCTGGAACCGATCATTGTATATGATTTGAAGAGGAACAGATCTCCAAAGACAAATCCCACAAGTCCCGATAATGACAGCCACATCCAATTCTCACTACTGGCATCTATGGGCAAAAGAAAGCCTCTCCTTATCAACGTGAACACACTCAGAAAAGCGAGTCCTATGATAAGTCGGAGTATATTCACTGCCACCGATCCGATTTTGTGACTCGCAGACTCAAAGGAGAGCGAAGTAATAGTCCAGAAAAATGCAGTCAGAAGTGCGGCAAATTCACCCAGATGATGATTAAAAAAACTCATTTCAAAATCAGAAAGTAGTAATTATCTTTAAAGGCCGTTAAATTATAATTATTTATGGTAAAAGAAAAGTCGTTAAACCACAAAGGAACACGAAGCAAAAAACTAAAGTAACACAAAGTGAAGCAAAACGAATAAGTCTTTTTTGATAGCTTCATGTTTTTGAAAA
>Ga0302284_1001579_pt1 | contig 10260 bp, 4 predicted proteins | sample III_Fen_E2_1_FD_198760 | JGI IMG/M metagenome (GOLD analysis project Ga0302284, IMG submission 198760) | Peat permafrost microbial communities from Stordalen Mire near Abisko, Sweden - III_Fen_E2_1 | ecosystem: Environmental > Terrestrial > Soil > Wetlands > Permafrost | place: Sweden: Abisko...
TGTTTCAACGCCCTCGTTTCAGAAGGTGACAAGCTGATTAAAAAGGGTTCAGAAGTTGATTTTTTTGCAAAATTCGGGGAACGGGAATCTGAAAATGTACGGCTTTCTAATGCCTATCTACTGAAAGGCCTTGGATATAAGGGACTTGGAGATAAGGCTGCAGCAAATGAGAATCTGAAAAAGGCTGTTGAATTATCAGCAAGTAACCTTTATGCGAAGGTGGAGATGGAATGAACAGAATGATTTATTAATTTTTGTGAGTTGCATCATATGATAAAGCTTTTATAAAACGATACATAAACTCTACTCCATCGGCGAATTCTTTAACTCCAATCCTTTCATCCCGCCCATGAGCACGTACATCATCCATATCTCCAAACATGCCGGATACACCATAGACCGGTATTCCCTGCTGGCGCAAATATTTACCATCAGTGGCGCCTGTTGACATAATTGGAGTTACACTTACGCCTGGCCACATTGACGCTGAAATTTGATTTACGGGTCCTGTAATATCTTCTCTGAGAGGCGACAAAGGTGCAGTGAAACCTGTATATGTCCTTATTACAGATATCTGATCATCTGCCAGAACTGCTTTAAGAACCGACATTACATTTTCCGGATCATCGTCAGGCAGCATCCTGCAATTTACAGTTACCTGTGCCCTCTGTGGAAGAGCATTCTCAGCATGTCCGGCACTCATCATGGTTGGAACACATGTAGTTCGCATCATTGCATTATAGTAAGCCGATACATCTTCAAGCCGTCGGGCAGCTGTTGTATCCGGAGGAGTCTTTAATATAGAAAGTATATCTGATCTCAGCTGACCTGTTTCACCCGATGCAATCTTTTCAAAATAATTGCGTGTTGTCTCGTTCAATATTACCGGAAAATCAAATTTTGCCAGGCGGGTTAATCCTTCTGCCAGCCTGTAAATTGCATTATCTTTTACGGGCAACGAACTGTGCCCTCCTTTGTTCTTTGTCTCAAGGGTGAACGAAACATATATTTTTTCACTTGTCTGGATAGCCATGGTAACCGGCTTCCCGTTTTTCAGATCTCCACCTCCGCCATCAGGGTTAATACAGAAATCGGCATCAATTAATTCCCTGTGATTTGTCACAAGCCAGTCAACACCATTTGCATTGCCCATTTCTTCATCCGCTGTAAGTGCAATTATGATATCGCGGGTTGGAATAAATCCTTCATTTTTTAATCGGATGACATTAGCTATAAGACTGGCATCGTCATTTTTTACGTCTGTAGTGCCACGCCCATAATAATATCCGTCTCTTTCAAGAAATGTGAAAGGGTCAACCGACCAGTCCTGACGAAGAGCTTCAACTACATCCAAATGACAAATGAATAAAACAGGTTTTAATTTTCCTTGTCCCCTGAACCGAAAAACAAGATTCTTGTGCTGCTTATCTGCTCCAATCACCCGGATATCGCTATCAGGAAAACCTGCTGATCTTAGTCTTGCAGCCATAGCCTCTGCAGCCGTGGTGCTACCATACCTGGATGTAGTGTTTATCTCAATCAGCTCTTTGAATATATCTATGGCCCGATTCTGATTATCAGATATTTTGTCTTGTGATACTGCTAAATAAGCGAATCTTAAAAAGATAAATAATAATAATAATACTCTTTTCATTTTGTTCAGATGTTAAATCGTCATGAAATATACACAAAAATGTCCCTTAATAATTTTCCGGAAAACTATTCGAAGCAAAATTTGTTTAATTTTGGATTATCCGTCAGTTTCTAATATTTTAATTTGTCAAGTTACAATACTCAGAAATATTTCTTAACCTAAAATCTTTAAAAATGAACAAAATCCGTCTCTTATCAAAGATCTTTGTCGTTCTGACCCTGATAATGGTCAGTACAACTTGCACAAATTCTCCACAGCCTCCCGCCGACAAACTGAAAATCAGTTATGAAAAGTATGTAATGCCAAACGGATTGCAGGTAATACTTCATACCGATCATTCTGATCCGATGATCTCTTATGCTATTATGTATCATGTAGGATCTAGCAGGGAGATTCCCGGCAAAACCGGTTTTGCTCATCTTTTTGAACATCTGCTGTTCGGTGGTTCTGAGAACGTTCCGAATGGCACTTTTGACAAAATCATTGAAGGGGTCGGGGGAACCTTTAACGGATTCACTACCCGCGATATAACAACCTATTATGAGATGTTCCCTAAAAATGCTCTTGAAAAAGTTCTATGGCTTGAATCGGACAGAATGGGATTCTTTATCAACTCGATCACCCAGCATACACTTGCCGTTCAGCAGAATGTGGTTTCGAACGAAAAAAGACAAAGGGAGGATAATACTCCATATGGTTTTACAGACTATGTGGTAGATAAAAACCTCTACCCTGCTGATCATCCATATAACTGGGAAGTGATAGGTGAAATGGCTGACCTGAAAAATTCCTCACTTGAGGATGTAAAGGCCTACTATGGACATTTCTACGGGTCAAATAATGCCACACTTGTTCTTGCCGGAGATTTTAATTCAGACTCAGTAAAGCTTATGATAAATAAATATTTTGGAGAAATCAAATCTCACGGAGAGGTGGCTAAACGCTCATCTATGATCCCGACTCTCCAAAAAACTGTAAAACTATATCATGAGGATAATTTTGCCAATGTGCCTGAGATAACAATGGTATGGCCTGCTCCACAATCATATCAGAAAGATTCATACGCTCTTGATTTTCTTGCTAAGATACTGGCAGACGGTAAAAAAGCTCCTTTGTACAAAGTATTGGTAAAAGAGAAAAAGCTGACTTCAAATACCTCTGCATATAACAATTCCAGCGAACTGGCCGGAGAGTTCACAATAACAATCAGAGCCAATGAGGGAAAATCACTCAAAGAGATTGAAAGTGCCGTTTTTGAAGCCTTTGACCGTTTTGAAAAAGATGGAATAACCGAAAAGGACATTGAGAGAGTTAAAGCTTCAAGCGAAAAGAATTTCTACGAAGGGATCAACAGTGTCCTCGGCAAATCATTCCAGCTCGCCTTCTATAACACCTTCCTTAACGATCCGGGATATATCGAAAAAGATATCGAAAACATTAAGGCCGTTACACTTAATGACGTAAAAATGGTTTATGACAAATACATTAAGAATAAACCGCATATTATAACCAGTTTCGTACCAAAGGGAAAAACTGATATGATTGCCGAAGGTTCTGTACCTGCAGGTGTAAAAGAAGAGAATATAAAGGAAGCCAGCCAGGTGGCAATTGCCGGCGCTGGTGATGAGAAGATTGTGAAGTCACCTTCAACAATAGACAGAACAGTGGAACCGCCTGCCGGAAAAGCACCCGAAGTTAAAGTTCCGCAAGTATGGAAAGCTACTCTTGCCAATGGTTTGCAGGTTTATGGAATTCAAAACACGGAATTGCCTCTTGTTGAATTTAGTCTTGTCATCAATGGCGGGGTTATTCAGGATAAAACAGACCTCCCTGGTGTAGCAGGTATGGTTGCAAGTGTACTTCCCCAGGGAACTATAAATCTTACACCGGAGGAACTTGAGGAACAGACAGAATTACTTGGCTCAAGTATCAATATGTATGCAGGAAGAGAAGAAATGTCAATATCCACCAGCGCTCTTTCGAGGAACTTTGAGAAGACCACTTCTCTTTTAAAAGAGATCCTGCTGGAGCCACGCTGGGACACTGCTGAGTTTTCTATGGCTCAAACCAGAACCAAAAATAGTATTATACAGTCAGAAGCTCAGCCCAGAAGTATTGCAAATATGTTATTTAACAAGCTGCTTTACGGCACTGACAATATATTTGGTTATAATACCATGGGTACAAAGGAATCAATTGGCAAAATTACAATGGCCGATTTAAAGAGTTATTACGACAGAAATTTTTCACCTAGTATTTCAAAAATACTTGTTGCAGGAAATGTTACCAGGGAACAGGTACTTGCTGCGTTGAAACCATTCGAGACTGAATGGAAATCGAAAGAGGTTAAATGGAATACTTACCAGGTGCCGCAGAACCCCGGTAAATCACAGATATATTTTGTTGATGTACCCGGGTCGAGGCAGTCGGTGATATATGCAGGATACCTTGCCTTGTCGAGGAACGATCCCGATTATGTGAAGGCGGACTTTGTGAATTACAGGCTCGGTGGCGCATTTACCAGTATTCTGAACCAGATACTTCGTGAAGAGAAAGGGTTTACTTATGGCGCCTCAAGCTATTTCCAGGAAATGAAGACTAAAGCTCCGTTTGTCGCTGCTACAAGTGTCAGATCAGATGCAACCTTCGAATCTGTTAAAATAATCAAGGAGGAAATGGAGAAATACCGCAATGGAGTTAATGAAAAAGAGCTGCAGTTTATTAAGGATTGTATGATTCTCTCAAATGCCTTAAGGTTCGAAACAAATGGATCGCTCGTCTATATGCTTTCAACTATATCTAAATACGGACTTCCTGATGATTATATCAAGAAAGAAGAAAACATTATTAAGGGTATGACGATCGAAGAGCATAAGGCAATTACTGACAAGTATATTGTACCGGATAAGATGTATTATGTGATTGTCGGTGATGCCGCTACCCAGCTGAAACCACTTGAAAAGATAGGATTCGGTAAACCGATACTGGTAAAACCTTAGTTTCTCTGTTTTACCTTGGTGTTACTTTGAGGTTTATTAATCTGCGTAAATCAGCGATTCCGATAGCTATCGGAACTGCGGGAGAATTTTTGTTTCCCGCTGATCGCGCAGATCTACGCAGATTTTATATTGGATCTAATTGCCAGCTATATCATACACCATCAGCGAGCTGCCATGACGAACGTAAAGCTTCCTTTCTTTTATGACAAGGTGAGCCCAATGAGGACCTTCACCGGAAGGAACAGAAAATGAGCTTACAACATTAAATTTATCAGAATTTGGCTCAACAAGATTAACTTTACCTGATTCGCTGTAAACATATAATAATCCTTCATCAGCAATTATATTTGCCGGTGCAAGATCTCTGGTCGAAAAAAGTTCTTTCCCGGTTTTCCAGTCGAGACAGAAAAACTTCCTGTTTCTGTCACCCGTACCATAAATCCGGCCATTGAGAACAACAACTCCTCCCATCTTTGGATCGCATGTTGCATTTTTCCACACTTCAGAAACAGTGCTCCCGTCAGGTGACAGCTTCAGCATAATGCTTCCGAGCCCGTATCCGCTTCCGCAATAGAGAAAACCATCAATATAAACAGGTGCGTTAGGATGTACATCAGGGTCCATTCTGAAGGCTGATTTCCATAGCTGTACACCTGTAGAGGCTTCAAAGCCGCAGATAGAATTCTGCATTATTGTTACAACTATTTTTTTGTTCTGAAGTTTAATCATCATCGGGGAACAGTAAGCAGATTTTTCACCATTGGCTTTGCTTTTCCATATTTCTTTACCACTGGTCATGTCGAATGCAACCATTGTCGCACCTGTTCCTCCCGCAGTACAATAAAGAACGTTTCCGTCAAAAAGAAGGTTCTCAGTGATACCCCACTGAATATTTTCAGCGCCATACTGTTTAACCAGATCAACCGCCCACAATGTTTGTCCGTCGGAGCAATTCATACAAAAGAGTTTGCCAAAAGAGCTTAAAAAATATAGTTTATCTTTTACTACAAGCGGTGTCGACCGTACACCATTATGACTGTCGGTCCATTCCGGACCATATTCCTTCTTCCAGAGAAGCTTGCCTCTGGTATCAAGCGCAAAGATATTACCAGTATTATTAATCATTCCTGTTATAAAGACTCCTTTAGCTGTTACAGCTGCAGAAGTATAACCTTCGCCAAGTCCTTCAAACTTCCATAAAAGCTTTGGTCCGGATTCCGGCCATTTTTTCAGTAAACCCGTTTCAGAATAAATTCCATCGCGGTTTGGTCCGCGCCATTGAGCCACATCCTGGGCACTCAGAGTATTAACGATAACAGATATCAAAATTGTGAAGAGCAAACTTCTCATAATTATCATTTTAAAAAGTTTTGAAACTTCTCAAATTTAATTTAAAATGTGTATTTGCAGCAGATTCTAAAGCTTACAGAATAGTATTTAACTTTTATTTAACATGAATTATTGAATTCCAGATTGTCCCATGAACTCGCACCCCTATTGCTAAGCGTAGTTTGTAACTTCGCTTTCCATATCTAAGAGTCTGAAAACAAATTATATAAACGGCGAAATCACAGACTTCGCCAAGCAGTGGGTCACAAAGAACTGATTGATATGGTATTGACTTTGTGTTCTTTGTGGTTAAATGGATTTTATTTCCCGGTAATATTAAGAGTTGCCACATAAAATCCAGGATCGACCTTAATATCTGCATTTTCAGAATCAAGAGTAATAGTGGTAAATGCCATCTTAGGATTTATGAATGTTTCTTTTCCTGATACCTTGATTTTAAGCGGCATATTAAATCCTTCAACACAATTATCCCACCGGAATGTAAGATTGTTTCCTTTTACAAAATATTCAAATACAGGTATTCTAATGTCCCTTAGATACTGGTCAAATACTGGTTTTAGATCAAGTCCGGTTTTCTCAATTAAATAATCCTCTATCTGTGAGCCCTTTACAACCTGGTGATAAAAATCCTTATTAAGGCCACGCAGGATACTCCTCCATTTCTCATCATCGTTAACAATCTGACGAATGGTATGAAGCATGTTGCCACCTTTATAATACATATCGTGGGAACCTTCATTATTTAAATTATAAAATCCAATTATCGGCCTATCATTATCAATGTTGGCTCTTGTACCCAGTACATATTCGCTTCCGGCCTCTTTTCCATAATAGTATTCGACATAAAGATTCTCTGCATAATTCCCAAAGCTTTCATGAACCCACATATCCGCTATATCCTCATATGTTATGCTGTTTGCAAACCATTCATGAGCCGATTCATGAATGATGATAAAATCGAATTTTAATCCCCAGCCGCTATTGCTCAGATCCGTACCCCTGTAGCCATTTGCAAATCCATTACCATACGTGACTGAACTCTGATGCTCCATGCCCAGGTAAGGCGCCTCCACAAGCTTGTAACCATCTTCATAAAAAGGATAAGGACCGAACCAGTGTTCAAAAGCGGCAAGCATCATGGGCGCCTGCTTAAACTGGATCTTTGCTTTTTCAAAATCTTCCTTCAGCACATAATAATCACAGTCAAGAGGTCCTTTTTCACCACTATAGATTTCTGAGAAATGAGTATAATCAGCTATATTTATATTTACACCATAATTGTTGATAGGGTTCGCGACAAACCAGTTGAAGGTCCTGGTTTTATCTTTATGTTTTACTACACTTCTCAGACGACCGTTTGAGACATCCATCAGGTTACCGGGAACATTCACGCTGATCATCATGCTGTCTGGTTCATCGTACATATGGTCTTTGCATGGCCACCATAAACTTGCACCATCACCCTGGCACGAAGAGGCTACAAAAGGCAGACCGTTCTTATCTTTTTTCCATGTTATGCCGCCACTCCATGGTGGTCGTGTTGATACCTTTGGTTTACCCCCGTAGGTCAGAACGACTGAATATATCTTTCCCTGCTCCTGTTTTTCAGCAAGTTTAATCCAATAGATATTGCCTTCTCTTCTGAAATTTAGGACATTATTATTCTGAACTGCCTTAACAATATTAAGTGGTTCCTGGAGGTCAATCTGCATCAGGCTGGCTGGTTTAAGTACCCTGTATGTTACCGTATTTGTTCCGATTATTGTACTATCTGAAGGACTAACTTTGATGTCAAGATGATAGTAGGTCAGATCCCACCAGGCTCGCTCGGGTGTTATTGATCCGCGCAGAGAATCCTGACGGGTAAAAGTCTTGTTATCCTTAGGTTGAAACTGAGCCTGCATCGGAAATATAATTAAGACTGAGATAAGAAAAGTCAGGTGAATTACAGAATATTTATTCATTGAGCAAGGTTTTAAGACAAAAGACAAAAGACAAAAGTATAAAGACAAAAGGGAAAACCAAGAATGCAAAAATAAAATCCTTTAAACGCAAAGTTACGCAGAGAAGGCGCAGAGAAACGCAAAGTAAGATTGATCCAGTTTTTATCTCTGCGGCTCTTTGCGCATTCTCAGCAGTTCTCAGCGTTTAAAAAAAAATCTCAACCTCAACTATTTGCTACTTTTGTCTTTAAACTTTTATCTTTTGTCTTTAATATTTTATTGTACTTTTACCTTCACAATTTTAAATCCTGTTCGTGAAATCCTTCAGTTTTGCCTCACTGTTTTTCCTTCTGTTAATGTTTAATACCGATCCTTCTCAGGGTCAGAATATTAATCATTGGGAAACCGCAGTCTTTAATAATGATATGTGGAGATATTTTGTCGGAATTTCAGAACCTGACGCAGGCTGGAGATCGCTAACCTTTAATGATACCGGTTGGCCACTGGGCCAGGGAGGAATTGGTTACGCTGATGGTGATGACAACACAATTATTCCCTCCTGCACATCAGTATTTATCCGGCATAAGTTCAATATTGCTGATACTGCTTCGATTTACAGAGCTTTGCTAAGCATGGATTACGATGACGCTTTTGTTGCCTACCTTAATGATGTCGAGATTGCCAGAGCAGGTATTACAGGTACACATCCTGCTTTTAACCAGCTTGGCACCGACCATGAAGCAACCATGTATACCGGAGGATTGCCGGAATCATTTTTTGTTGAGAAGAAGTTGCTTAAGAAGTGCTTATTGCCCGGTGACAATGTTCTGGCAATTCAGGTTCATAATTCAAGCACTACGTCATCTGACATGTCGTCAAACGCATTTTTATCATTTGGCATAACTAATTCGTCGAATAATTATCGACCGGTTCCGATATGGTTCTCAGCTCCCTCTGATTTTATATCATCTAATCTCCCAATTGTCATTATCACAACTAATAATGGAGAAGCAATCGTAGATGAACCTAAGATCACAGCCGATATGAAGATTATCTATCATGAAGGGGGAAAAAGAAATTTTGTCACAGATTCAGGAAATGTATATACCGGCAAAATCGGCATTGAGATAAGAGGTGCCTATTCTGCCTCTCTTCCTCAAAAGCCGTATGGGATTGAAACACGTGATGCATCAGGAAATAATTTTAATGTATCTCTTCTGGGAATGCCTCCTGAAAATGACTGGGTACTTCTTGCAAATTACAACGATAAAACATTTTTAAGAAATCTTCTTGCATTCGATATTTTCCATAAAATGGGAAATTATGCCACCCGTACCAGATTTTGTGAGGTTATTGTGAATAATGAATACATGGGGATCTACCAGCTAGGCGAAAAAATAAAACAGGACAAGGGGAGAGTGAATATTGCCAAGCTAAAAACAACTGACAATTTTGGCGATGAAGTAACTGGCGGATATATAATTAAAAACGACTATTTTACTGATACAGACAGCTGGAAGAGCAATTTCTCTCCTTTGAATAAACCCGGAGCTGATGTTTATTTTGTATACCACGATCCTAAAGCCGAAGACCTGACCGTACAGCAAAAAACATATATCCAGGGTTTTGTCAACAGCCTCGAGACGACACTATATAATCCTTCGTTCAAAGCTCCTGTTTTTGGATACAGATCGTACATTGATACTAAATCGTTTTCAGATTATTTTATCCTTGGGGAGGTCACAAGAAATGTGGATACCTATAAGAAAAGCAGGTATTATTTCAAAAATAAAGACAGCAAAGATGGCTTATTACATTCCGGTCCTGCCTGGGATTTTGATTGGGCATGGCGAAACTTGCTTGAGAACTGTGTTCATTTTAATAAAACAGATGGTTCGGGCTGGGCGTACAGGGTAAATGAGTGTGAGGCATGGCCCGTTCCTCCTTCGTGGGAAATAAGAATGCTTCAGGATGACTATTTTGCGAACCTCATCCATAACAGCTATTTTGATATGAGAAAAAGTATTCTCAGTCAGTCGGCAATGGAACACACCATTGATTCTGTCGCAAGCCTTCTTAATGAAGCCCAGATTCGTCATTTTCAAAAATGGAAGATACTGGGAATAAATACAGGTACACCTGAATCGGGTGCTCAACCGTCGACCTATAGTGGAGTAATAACTCAGTTTAAAGACTGGATAAAAACCCGTCTTACCTGGCTCGATGCAAATATGATCGGGTCAGCCACAGAAGTTGAAAAAATCGCATCTGATAGAGTAAAATGCAGGGTATTCCCTAATCCGGTCAGCGATAT